>Ga0315915_1001663_pt1 | contig 27224 bp, 9 predicted proteins | sample MpolbnodulesMG_FD_207738 | JGI IMG/M metagenome (GOLD analysis project Ga0315915, IMG submission 207738) | Medicago polymorpha root nodule microbial communities from Los Angeles, California, United States - branched nodules | ecosystem: Host-associated > Plants > Roots > Nodule | place: USA... | reverse complement strand
CATGCTTCAGCAACCATTTTTATATTTCATTGGCATTTCTTGCCTCTAAAAACTAAAAAAAGGTAGCTACTAACCTAATTTTTTACAAATCTAAGTTAACAGTAAAATTCTCTGATCAAATCCAATTTAGTAAGATATTCACTCAAAAACCAAAATTCCTAACAAACCCATTTTTTTTTTTAAACGGTAATTATTCCATCAATACAAAAATAACATACCCAAATTCATCCTTAATCAACTTAAAATCTTAGCATCTTTACCCAATCAAATTTAACTCAAGAACAATTTTGTGGGTCATGAAGATAATGCATAAAATGGAAAAATTAACAAGAACAGGGATGCTAAACACTAACCAAAAGGAAGAGGAAGAAGAATGACAAAGAACTGAGTTTGGCTAATCACGTTTCGGATGGAGCAAGTAAAGTAGAAGAGAACAAACCTGTGAGAATCGCACAACCTAGACGAGAGAGAACGAGAGAGAACGAGAGGACAATATTAGGGTGCAGAGAATCTACTGTAAGTTCAGTGCACCTATTCAATCTAATGGTTTATTTGCTATTGGGCCCATGTTGAGGCGCAATGGATCTGGGTACTGCGAGAATGTCTCTCGTTCTTACATGTGTCGGTTTCTGAGAGGATCACAGAGTCTTCGCGGTACGGTCTTTTTTTTATCTTTCCTTCTTATCCGCTTCTTGAAAAAAATTGAAAATTAAAATAATTTTTTTGGATTTTTTTAATTTTAATTAATAATACACGTTGTGGAACACGTGCTCCAAAATAAAAACAAGATCCATAAAAAGATCTTAGTTATTATTATTTCCAAATGAAAAAAGAAAAAGTGCTGAGATAAATTATAATCAAAATTTGTTGATATATAATTCGTTCATGTTCAAATTTGAGAACACATTAGTTTTGGAAAAGTTTTATTGTGGTTGATTCAATTAGAGGTGAATAATAATTCTCTTCAATTCTGTGAATATGATATTTGATAGGCACACACATAAAATAATGTATAAACGTTAGTGTAAATAAAATTTACACAATTAATTGATCACAATCGCTAAATCATAATAATGTAATACTTTTAACATTTATAAACTATTATTAAGAATATCTTCATATTTTTGTAAAAAAAAAGAATATCTTCATAGTATTAAATAATCTACCTAACTTATTTATAGCCAAAAATTTCAACCACTCCAATCGATAAGTCTATTTTGGATTCTTCTAAAGAAAAAAATTCTATTTTTGTTTTAATAATTATAATTTTTTCTTCAAAAAAAATATAATTATAATTTTTTGTTAAACATGATTGAAGTATTATATATAATTATTAATTTAATTTATTTGTGAAAAGATATTAAATATATATCAAATTATGGATTAATCCTTTAAAAACCAAAAAGGGGAAAAAAATCACTGACTAGATATATGTCTTAGCAAACACATATAAGATGTACCTACTATATATAGTATACTTTGATTTGTTAATTTATTATAATTGATTATTGAAATTTGATACAGTCAACTATTTTCGTATTAAATTGTAAAAAGAAAACTATTTTGGTCTTAAAGTATTTTACTCTAGAAATGATTCCAATTAATTGTTTTCTTGTTTAACGGTGTCACTCAATTTTTTCCATTCATAGAAAAAAAATTACACACTTTTATTTTTTTGCAGGTTACTCAGTAAAAATTAATCTCTTATTTAAGGGACATTGATTTGGAGATTATGAATCATTAATTAAAATTATTTAACAAATTATTATTATGTAGTAAAAAGAAAGTGATGGGTTGAGAAAGAACGTTTTGTCATTAGATCCGAAAGTTAATCCAAAAATGAAGGAAACAATGACACCTAACACAATCCGACCCAAAATCCCACATTTGGATCAGAATTTACCCGAAATTTAACACACATTTGGTTTTGTCCTACGTTGGTGTGTGTCCCACCTCACAAGTCCACAGTGTCCGTATGTGGATCACTTTCTATAAATACACGGTCCCATTCTTCCTCATTCTTTGCTCATTTCAGTTTTTTTGTTAGTTTGATTTTAGGTGCAGAGAGAGAGAGAGAGAGAGAGAGATTTAGAGAGAGAGAGAGAGAGTGTTTTTTTTTCTTCAATAATATCTGTATTTGTTTTTCTCTTTCATCATTTTTGTAGGTATTTTGTGGAAGAAGACTTTGTAGCTTGACTTTGTGAAGGAACATGTGAGTTTATATTTTCTCTTTTTGATTCATTTGTTAATAGATTTTCATATTAATTCTAGTTTTTTAATGTATTTTTTTTATAATTTATTTATAATTATTAATTATTTTTATTATTAAAATCATTGAGATTTTTTTCTTAATTTGATCGTGTATGATGAGTGTGTTAAGAGATGAATATGGTTTTGAGGGTTTGATAGGATGAATTTTATGCATGAAAATGTTGTATGTTAAGGATTTTTCTATAGTTTATGTTAATTATTATGTTGTTTGTACATCGTAATTTGGATTTTGGTTAGATCTACAGCATGTGGATAATTATTTGGTCCTAGATTGAGTGTGGTTTGTCTTATTAGCATGAGAGAGACACAATGATAGCAAACATATATACCCTTTTTCAATTATAATTTTTTTCTGATAATTCATTTTGATTTCTCTCCTTTTGGTATCTGCAATTTTCAATTTTAGGTTATGTTTGATAAAAGTTTTTTTATTTTTTCAGAGATGATTGATAAAAGATTGTAAATATGTGTTAGGTTTTCCCTTTTTCATAGGTTGTTGCATCAACAAAACAAGATCCAATTTATGGAAGATATTTTTTTCACATTTAACAGTTGTTAGTACCTTTTTGTGGAAGGGAATGATAAATGATTAGTTGTGGATTAGTATGAATTTAGTTTATTGTTAGAAGGATGTTAAAGTAAAATTAGTTTTAAGATTAAGATAGTTATAGGAAAGTTTCTGTTGAGTTTGACTGAATTCTGTGTTGTTGTGGTGGGCCCTGCAGAAAATTCAGGGAAGGCCTTAAAGTTTAGAGCGAGTTAGATTGAAATCATACAAGAAGTTTCAATGGAGGTATATGGAAAATCTATGGTTGCAGCTCCTTCAAATGTTATTTATCTGTCAAGTATTTTGGGCCATGATGGTCCAAGTCCTGTTCACAAATGCGATTGGAAATGCCAAAACGAAAGTGTTTGGGGAAACATGTTTCGCTGCAAGCTGACAGGGCTGACTCACATCTGTGATAAAAACTGTAACCAGAGAATTCTCTATGATAACCATAGCTCCCTTTGCCTAGCAAGTCGTCAAATTTTCCCCCTTACTCCAACTGAAGAGCAAGCAGTTAGAGGCGTTCGAAGGAAGCTTGACGCAGCAGAGAATTCACACGTTGATAATAACGGTGGTTGTAAGCGTAGGCGGGATGCACAGTTCCATCCTTCTCCTTTCGAGAGATCTTTCTCTGCTGTCAGTCCTATCTGCAGCCAAATTGGAGATGGCATGGATACAAACTAGATATCGAGATTCATATAACTGAAGGAGACCTTTTATCATTTCCCTAGTTTTTATTTTATTTTGCTTTTTCCATCTGATGAGTATCCATGACAAAACTTGAACAATTATGAATCGCCGATTGGTGGACAATGATGTGTCCCCATTCGCCGTAGGATGTCTTTATGTTTCTAGTAATAATGTAATGCGGTATTTAAATTAGCTTGACTGTTGAATGGAGACTTGAGCTGGCTGTGTGTACACACACAGTTATGAGACTTGAATTGAATTCAGTTTCTTTCAAACTTACTGAGAATCTGACCGTCATATATATCTTACAACAGGATATATTCAGGCCTTCTTCTATCATGTTTTAATTTAATTTAGATTTGGTTGATGTAAATATTAGTAATGTTTCTCATGTATCTGTAATCGCAAAGCAACTGGTATTAGCCTGGTGTAGTCTTGTATTCTTCCACTTTTGTTTTCTATGGTTCTGTTCGAACAGAAAACAAGTATTAATCCTGTGCTGATAACTCAGGTTCTATCCGGTTCTTCGTTTGCAAGTTTTTGGAATCTTAAGAAGACTGGTTTACTAACTCTTCCTCTGTTACAGGCTCACGGGAGATGATACTAGTTCTAGTTTGAACTTGTCTTCATCGAATTTCTGTTATTTTTTGTGGTTTGAATTTGATTGACTGTTGGCTGTGTGAGTTGAATGTAAATTGTGCAGGGTTTGAAGCATATGTGCTAGGAAGGAGCCTTCTAAACATTTGTGTTTCAATACTGAATGATTTCTTATGATATATATTTTTCCTATACTTTTATAACATGTAATATTGATAAATGTTTCATTTTATTGATCCAGGTACGTGCATTGCAATCTTAGCTCGAGTCTTTATTTTTGCTGAAGTTTGGAGATTGGAGCTGTAAAGAATTAAAAGGCTACTTGACACTACAATATGTCAAAAGAATTGAGGCAAGAGCATTTAAGACAGCCAATGGAAAGTTGATAAAGTAGGTATTCCTAATCTTAAATATGAATTCTCATTGAAATTTCAGATCTCACTGTGTTTGACTTCTCCATTACATGATTTATTTCTTGTAGACTTTGAGGTGCATTGAGCAAATAAAGGGTTGCCCTCACCAAGAATCTCTATCATCATTGCAGTAACCTCTATAATCGTTGTCACCAAAAATATCTGCATAATGTGTTGAAGGATTGAAAGTAAACCCATCTCTGGATTGCCCTGTTCATAGCATCTGCTAAATTTCATACTTCTGTTACATTCTCAGCATATTTGTGCAGCTAGAGGATAGTGATATCATTTTTTTTACATCTTTGATGTCCCTTTTTCATTCGATGTAGCCTGTAAGTATCCCAATCAATCAAGTTCATAGCATCTGCTAAATTTCACAATTCTGTTACATTCTTAGCATATTTGTGTAGCTAGAGCCTAGATTATTGTGATATCATTTTTTTTACATCTTTGATGTTCCTTTTTCATTCCTTGTAACCTGACAGTATCCAATCAAGCAAATGAATTTGCAACTGTTAATGTTCATGTAATATAGCTATCCTAATGGTGGATGTTCTGTTTATGTTTTTTGTTTTAATGGCAATCACTTTTGTCACAAGAAGAAAAAAGAAAGATTAGATAAGTGTACTTTTAAGATTTGCAAGTTTTCAAAATGATCTACAATCAATATAAAAACGGATTCTTTTCAATGAATAAAAAAGGACAGCTTGTGAAGATGTGACCCGTGACCCCAACTCACAAAGCGACAATTTTGACATTGTGCCAATGAAAAAAATGTGCTACAATTGAACTTTCTTCAGTATGGAATTTAAAAAGGAAAATGTGTCAAGAAGTTTCAAATTTTTTTTATTATTAGTATAACATGTCAGTGTTTTGTGAAAAAACTAATACCAAATTATACCAGCTTTGCTCCAGAAGTTTTGTGAAGTGGGACTAGTCTCCGAACGGGAAGAATTGATAATAATGAAAGAAGGTCATTGTCAAATTTACGGTTGAAAAGTTATTCTTTACCTCACAAAGTTAAGTTCAATAGTTGCTATATGTCAATGTTCTAAAGTCACTGATGATAGGTCAAAGGGAGTGGCTTGAAGTACTACCGACGTAAATGTTTTGCATAAAAAGTTTAACGTATTACCTAGTCAATATTTTTCTATCTATAAGGAATCAGATAGGTCACTTCTTTATAGGATTATCCTAAGAACTTGCCAACTTTTTGAAACCTCCAATCCCCATTTCCTGACATGATTCTCTTGCCATAGGTTTCTATATGATTTTCATAAATTTTTCTTTATTTGTACATTTCATTTTTCTCATGAAATAGCGAAGGCAAAGAATTGCTTCTAAATTAGGCTATTCACAATAAAAGATACTAAACCCATAAAGCTGATTTTGCGGCTAAGATTTTCATCAAAGCAAGGTCACGTTTTGGTTTTTTAATACCAAAGAAACTCATAATTCATCATTGCTCACAAATACTTTATATTACAAATATGAGAAGCATTATATATCCATTATTTCTACATCACCAATTATCAATATTTTCTATTTCTTCCCGAAAGGACACAACCATAAAATAACAAACAACTATAATCATTCATAATGCCAAGAGTTGTACCTTGGAAACTCCTATGTTTCATTTTTTTGTTTTTACTTCATTATCTTTTTTCTATCTCTAGCATATTCACCGTAACAAACAATTTCCCTTATATTATATCGACCGGCACACTTGCCGGTGCAGGCAGGCACGCCGCCACTTCCGACCACTGGATTCCAGCTGTTAAACTAACGTTTTTGTTCCGGGGTGGTCGGGTCGAATATGAGCAAGGACTGGTTGCACATTTGATGCATTAGGAATTGGCTAGTGCCAAACATGTGAATGTGGTGGAAGACTTGAATGTGATGGGAATGGTGTAGCTCCACGTACTTCACTTTTCGAGATTACAATTGGTCAAGGTGATCAACAAGATTACTATGATGTTAGCATGGTTGATGGATGCAATCTTCCAATGCTTGTTCTACCAAGAGGGGTATATGGTAATAGTGCATGTAATGCCACAGGTTGTGTAACTGATATTAACAGAGGTATGAGTTCTAAATTAATCATGCTATTACTTAAACATTGTTCATTAGGTACCATAATTACATATGATGTAATTGCCAAGTTGTTGGCCTGTATTTTATCTGATGCTTTTCAACAAGAAGAAAGAAGGTTCAAAGCTGCAAAAAATCTCTAAGTCGATGTTGGAAGTTGCTAAGTTCGACAAGCATTGGAAGTTTTCGACAAAAAGGTGGAAACTGACAAGCAGTTAGAGTAAAGAGGCAAGTTTCAAGCGTCCAGACACATGAAGAGCATGCAGTTCTCGTCGAAGACATGCAGTTTGTAGCAGTTTAAGTCTTTGCAGTTATTTTCTCTATGTATATATAGTAGTTTTTCACAAGGAAAATTGGTCACAAATCACATATACAATTCTACCACTCGAACTACCAACGTCCAGAGAAAAGAGTCACAAAATATATGTAATCTGATTTGTCAAACCACATTTACTTCAATGCAATGCAATTCAATTTTCTTTAAGTTTCTGCATTTAAACTTTTAAGTCTTTTACTTGAATTTTCTTTATTGATCTATGTCGAGAGACAACTATCGTCATATAAAAAACAGTTTTCTTCATCTTGTTCATAAAACAACCTATGAATATGATGATCATTCATATATTTTCTGGAAAAAGATTGCACAACGTGTCCTAGAATTTTTGGTTTGATCCTGCTTGTAATAATCAAAACTAGTCATATTGTTTACCAAATACATCGGTAAACACAAGTATACTATTTTGATTAAAAAAAGTCAATTTTAAAGGTTGTCCAAAAGAACTTCAAGTAGTTGATAGTGATGGATATCAAGGCAGAGTAATTGGTTGTAAGAGTGCATGTGAAGCATTTGGATCAGATCAATATTATTTTACAATTTTCAAGAAGGCGTGTCCAAGAGCTTATAGTTATGCATATGATGCTGGCAACAACACTTTCACTGTGCTGATAACTCAGGTTCTATCTAGTTGACCAGTTCTTCATATGCAAGTTTTTGGAATCTTAGGAAGACTGGTTTACTAACTCTTCCTCTGTTACAGGTTTATTGGAGATGATACTAGTTCTAGTTCGAACTTGTCTTAATCGAATTTCAGTAACTTTTTGTAGTTTGAATTTGATTGAACGTTGTGAGTTGAATGAAAATTTCCAGGTTTTGAAGCGTATGTGCGGAAGGAACCTTCAAAGCATGTGTTTCAATTTGCTACATTTGTGTCGTCAGGTGAACATGCTGATTATGACAAACTCAAAAATTTCGGATGTACAGCCTATTATCACGTCAAGGATAACAATCTTGATAATAGAGCCAAGAAAGCTATCTTTCTAGGATATGCAAAAGGGGTCAAAAGCCTTTGGAGTTTAGAAGATTCTAAGTTTGTGATTAGCAGGGATATTACCTTGGATGAATAATCTATGGCGCCTAACGATCGTGATGTTAAAGTATCAAATCAAATAGTTGAGACTGAATCTAAAGACCAACTAGATTCCGGTCATGTTCAGGTGGAGCATCCTAGTGCCACTCAAGATGTTGAGGAATATGAACTTACTCACGAGGAGGTTCAACATGAAAATATACATATATTACAGCAGTAGCAAGAATCTTTGGATACTAGCAGTAGCAACATGAAATTATAAACTAGGGGCAGGTAAACTTAGTTGAAAATGCACTCTCGATTGAAGATGATGAGTCGGTCACCTTCAAGCAAGCTACAAAGACAAAGAAAAAGAGAGTTGGGTGGTTGCTATGGAGGAAGAGATGCAATCTCTTCATAAGAACAATACATGGAAGTTGGTTGGTTGTTATTGGGTGTACAAAAGAAAGGAGGATCCTAACAATTCCGATAGTATAAGGTATAAGGTTAAGCTAGTGGCCAAGGGATTTACACAAAAAGGTGTTGATTACAACGAGATATTTTCTCCAGTGGGAAAACGTAATTGTATTCGAGTGCTATTAAGTCATGTTGCTCATTGTGACTCTTGAGCTAGAACAACTCGATGTGAAGACATCCTTCTTACACGGTGATTTGGATGAGGAAATCTATATGTATCAACCAAAGGGATACAAGGTTGAGGGTAAAGAGGGTCAGGTATGTTGCTTGAGGAAATCACTTTATGGATTAAAACAATCTCCTCGCCAGTGGTACAAGCGATTTCATTCATTTATGTTAAAGCAAGTCTTCTATAGAAGTGATTATGATTGTTGTGTATACATTCATAAGCTTTGTGCAGGTGATTATATTTATCTTCTATTGTACGTGGATGACATGCTTATTGCTTCGAAAAGCAAGGTGGATGATTTCCTATACGTATTGTTGTATATTTTAGATATTTCAAAAGTTATTTATATTTACTTATTTATTTATTTATTTTATTCTAATTGATTTAATTAATTTTATTTGGAAACTTAATTTGTAACTCCTTTTGAATTACTTTACAATTTAATAGTTGATAATTGTTAGACTTAAATATTATTTTCAATGTGCTTTAAGTACGGTAACTGAATTTGACTTGGTAACTAATATTTTATTATTAGTTACTATCATAATTAATTAGTATATTATGTTGCATATAAAGGTTGCTTGGATATACATCGAAACTGTAGTTTTTCTTTAAGAAAACTCTGAGCTTTTGTTTTGATCATACACCTTTAAACTTCCGTTGTTCTTTTTCTTTTTCATTTCAAAAATACTATGGGTTACTCTATGTATTTCTCGTGTTTTGATAGCTTCGGTACGATTACCGTCGAGATAAACTTATTGTATTCTGGGAGAGTTGTGCAAATTCTGCGGATAATTCCTTAGTCTAGTGACATAACCACGCCTCAAGTTTTACGTTTCATTTTCTTGTGTTTGCAGGGTGTGATCCTTCAGTCATCCGCGAACAACACTTATAACATGAAATGTTGATAAATGTTTCATTTTATTGATGTAGGTACATGCATTGCAACTTTAGCTCGAGTCTTCATCCTTGTTGAAGTTTAGAGAATGGAGCTGTAAAGAGTTGAAAAGCTTTCTTGACACTACAAAATGTTAAACAAATTGAGACAAGAGCAGTTATGGCACTATATGGAAGTTGATAAAGTAGGTAACCGTAATCTTAAATATTAATTCTCATTGAAATTTCAGACCTCATTGTGTTTGACTTCTCCATTGTATGATCTATACTTTGTAGACTTTGAAGTGTCATTGAACAAATAAAGGGTTGCCTTCACCAAGAATCTCTATCACATTTTGTAGACTTTAATATTTGCATCATGTGTCGAGAAGAATTGAAAGTAATAGCCTGTTTATGGCATAAGCTAAATTTCACACTTTTGTTACATTCTTAGCATATTTGTGAAGCTAAAGGATTGTGATATCATTTGTTACCCAACTCTGATGTCTTTATCTCATTCTTTGTGGCTTGTCAGTTGTAAGTATCAATGATTGCAATTTGGAACTATTAGATGAGTTTGCCAATCACCTTTGCCAAAAAAATAATGATGCTATGAAATTAGATGAGTTACTTTTAATATTTGGAAGTTTTCAAATTGAGTTACAATATCTAAAAAAGGCTGTTTTCAAAAGTGTCATTGTTCCAATGTGCTACAATAAATAGCTGCTGACAGAATAGAAATTTCTACTTTCTACATAATAGGAAACATGCAAAAATTTGTGCCAAGAAGTTTCAATTTTTTAATAAGTCAATACTATATGCAGGTGTATAAGCTGAAAAAATTAATCCTCTCAAAAAAAAAAAAACCTGAAAAAATTAAGGACCAGTATATTTTAACACCCATACTTTTTTGTAAATACATTTAACATATTATTTTATCTCAATCGCTCATCATATTACATTGACAATCCATATCCATCATATCATTATATTTTTCTCTTTATTTTAAACTTTAAAGTGTACACAACATTTTCCAAACATTAATATCAAAGCCTATCCTTTTGCAACAAAAAGAAAAAAGTCATACCAGCTCCAAAAGGTTGTTGTGAGGTGTGGCTAGTTGCCAACGGGAAGAATTGATAATATTTAAAAGAGGTGATGGTTAATTTTCCGGTTGAAAAGTTATTCTTTACCTCACATAATTAAAGTTCAATAGTTTGTTTACGTCATTGTTCTAATGTCCACTACTTAAAAGTCAAAGGGAGTGGTTTGAAGTATAATTTAAGGAAACATTGCATATACATAGACATATCTTCTATGTAAACATGTCTAGACATGTCTTTTATATGAAAGATCTTTCATATATATACTCACCCAAAAAATAAAATATATCTTTTATATTAATAGATGATAAACAAATCGTGCTCTTGTGCCATGTAATTCAATTTCGGAAAATTATTTTTATACACCTTTTATCCATTCTACACCAAGAGAAAGACAGAAATAACGAGAATGATATAATAGAAAGAGAGATAGATAAAAAATTAGGTGTTGAATAAGTATAGGAAAAATAAATAGGATACAAATATAATAGTTGTTCAAGTTCTACCGCATCCTACCATCATCTAATGTGTACTCCCAAAAAAAAACTCGTATCATTTCCATATTTCACACTCATCACTCTTAAATTCCACTAACTCCTTACGTATCTTAACTTAAATCCTAACTTATCAAACATTTCGATGCATTTTATTATTCTTAGCTTACAAAAATAAAATGTCTCTAAAAGATGTATGACATAGCCCACGAAAAATTAGTAGAACCAATATAAATTTCAATGATAAAAAAATAATCTATTATAAAGTGCACAATTGAGATAAATCTTTTATTGTACACACGTAAGTTTTGGATCAATAAATTTGAACTTTTGATCAAAAGAAATATGTGAGATTTATTAATATAATGGTTAAAAATACACTTTTGTATTATGTAAAACTTTACTTGTGCATATTAGACAAAATGCATGCTATAAAATGTGTGTTAGATATTTTGTTGCGAACAAAATTCCAGTAATGAGCTATAAGAAAATACTTATGGGCAGGGGGAAGCTACGAGCAAATGTGGGGTAGCCAAATTTGTTTATTTTATTTGAATAGATAAGCATAAATCATATTAACTACCCTAATAATATATATTTAACTACTTTAAATAAGTTGAATCCGACTCGATGAAAACATTATAACTTATCTTAAAAGGATGTAGTTTGCGATACCATTACTATAATTTGGTTAGACAAATACAAACTTTACTCGGATCTTTCTTATCTTACTCTTTGCATCACGTGCATCGTGAAGCTAACCTAATTGTTGGTACCCTTGCCAAATTTGGCTTTAGTTTGCCTCATAACATTAGGAATTTTGATGTAGCTCCCAGTTTTCTTTCTCTTGTTTTATCTGCTGATTGCAAAGTTGTAGCCTTTTTGAAAGGTTTTTAGTCTCTTTTTTTGTTGGGGCTTACCTCTTATTTCCTAAAAAAAAAAAAAATCAATTAAATTTATTTGTCATAAGTTAATTAAAAAAATAAATAAAATAAAACACTTGTTTGATATATTTATTTCACTTTATTTTTTATAATTTAGGTTTTTATAGAAATCAGAGAGTTTTGCTAGCGATGAAAATCTTCAATACAAGATTATATAAAATAGAGAATGAGTTTCTTGCAAATTATTACACGGTTGTTTACATTCAAAAGTATATTGTTAGTTACAATATGTCGTATCATTTTTTTTTCTTAAATAAAGAAAGCTTGGACTTTTTAGAAGTCTGTTTAACTAAAAAGGTCACACAATAAAATAAAAAAACTCTTAAGCTTATTAGGTCGACTTACTTGAGTAAGTATTAATAATATTATTTATTACTAATATTATTATGTCATGTTTTATACTTTGAATTAAATTATTAATTTGTTAATATTTTCAATAATTTAAGTTTATTAGTATACATTAATTTTTCACATATTTAAATGTCTTATCATAAACTAGAATTGAAATATGATATAATTTATATTCAAATTTTCTAAAAATTCATGTTAACTATCAATAAGGAGTTTCATCTCATTGATCTATTAGTTTGCGAGACAATTTAAATTGAAATCACATTATTTATTTAAATATGTTCATACGAAATTAACTTTTGAGCAAACTAACATACCATATAAGACTTTCAAAAAGTCAAACTCAACCATAAAAAGTAAACCTATCATAGGTTGTAGATGAGACTTGAGACTTCAATTTTTTACGAATCTGGTTTACGCTTTACAAAACCTAGCTTGTGTTAGCTTAATTCCACCCGAGCCAAGAGTTGTCGAAGCCTTGGAGGAATTCTTGGGATTAAAAAGGGGAAATAAGTCACCTAAAAAATCACCCTACACGGCTACAAGGCTATAACGTGTCTCTACAAACCTCAGAAGAAGGAAAGAGAAACACACTACACACTCAGCTTGAACAAAGAGAGAAGGAGGAGAAGATTTTGTGCATAGAGGCTTGACCATTGTTTTGGTTTTCGAAATCAACATCATTATCATCATCTTCTCCCTTAAGTTTGGTGAGTCTTCTTATATATTTTTCTACTTCTGAAGTTGGAACAAATGTCTAAGATTAAGACTATATGCGTGCTTGCATGTGCTTGTTGTTGAGTTGATACGAATGTGTAGTGTACATACATGATTGTGCATTTAAGCTCAGTGTGGGTTTGTGTTGATTTCTCAAGTGTTACAATTTCTAACTCTCTTGTGTCTTCATTGTATCATGCATAAGATTGAATGCTTGTCAAATGCCCTTTCTTTTGGGGTTAGATGTTTTGGATTCCTCTTGAAAGTTGAAACTAAATACTCCCTCCGTCTCACAATTATTGTCTCTCTATCATTTTTTCTTTTTCTCAAAATAATAGTCACTTTACAATACCAATGTAGCATTTATTATTATTTTCCACTATTATACTCTTATTTATTGAATTTCATCCAACTTAACTACTCCACTAACTAAAATTAATAAGGATGTTTTAGTAAATGCCGCTAATTTTTTCATTGAAGTCAACACAATTAATCATTTTCTTAATAATCGCGCACAAACCTTAAACGACTAATATTGCGAGATGGAGGGAGTACATTGTTTTGTAGTAGCTTTGTTTTGGGATTTTAGGTTTAATGCATAGTATCTATATACTCCACACAATTATTGTCTCTTTATCTTTTTTTTTCTCAAAATAATTGTCACTTTACAATACCGATGCATCATTTATTATTTTTTTCCACTATTATACCCTTATTTATTGAATTTCATCCAACTTAACTTCTCCACTAACTACAATTAATAAGGGTGTTTTAGTAAATTCTACTAATTTTACCATTGAAATCAATATAATTAATCATTTTCTTAATAATCGTGCACAAACCTTAAACGATTAATATTGTGAGACGGAGGACGTACGGAGTATTATGTTTTGCTTTCCTCTACAACTATTTTTCTTATGTATAGCACTATCATGTTTTTTGGACTGGTAATTTGAATGTAGGTACTGGTTTTACATATGCCGGCTTCTCTCGTCAATACATCCATTAAATTAATTACATTCATAAGACAATAAACAATAAATAAAAGAACGTACACAGTTACAATTTGTGCAAGTATAAAGTGTAATACAAAACTAGCTGCAGTATAAAATATACCAATTATTTACTTGCATGTTCTATTGGTGGTAAAATGGGGCTATAAAGAGTTAAAAGGATGTATTGACACTACAATGTGTCAAAAGAATTGAAGCAAGGGCAGTCATTCCACCATATGGAAGCAGATAAAGTAGATATCTTAATTAAGTTTTTATTTTTTTTCTTTTAATGGCAATCAATTTTGCCAAAAAGAAAATGATACTATGAAATTAGAAAAGTTTATTTTAAGACTTTGAAGTTTTCAAATGAGTTGTGCTATTTGAACAACAATTTATATGACAATTTTTGAGATAACCATAAATTTACTATGAAATTAGAAAAGTTTATTTTAAGACTTTGAATTTGAACAACAATTTATATGACAATTTATATGCATCATTGTTTTTAATATTTCTCTCTGCTTTTTCCACTTTCTTTAATCGACAAGAACCACCCACCACCATTTATGTTTCCATTTCCTTAATTAAAATCACACTTTTTTTAAAGTTAATAACATGTGTCATATTTTAATTGGTTGGATGTAAGAATAATGTATTGGGTGATATTTCATGCAATCTTATTATACCATTTTCATTATCTTTTATCAATTTATATTCATTTTATATAAATCACTATAAATATTTCTCTCATTAGTGATCCTACTTTCTTGCTAATCATTACTATCTTTAACTATATAATTCCATGATCCGACTCACTAAGCAAGAATGTTGTCATTATATTGTTCCAATAACTGCTGATAGAAATTTCCACTCTCTACAAATTATGGAATTTAAAATAAAATAAAAAGGTGCCAAGAAGAAGTTTCAAATTTTTTAAGCTGAAAACATTAATACCAAATTCTACAATTTTCCAAACAAAATTCTACCAGCTTTGCTCCAAAACTTTTGAGGTGGGGCTAGTTACTAACGGGAAGAATGGATAATAATTAAAAGAGGTGATGGTCAAATTTCAAGTTGAAAAGTTATTCCTTCCTTACCTCACAATCACATAATGTCAATGTCACAAAGTCACTCCTAAGAGGTCAAAGGGAGTGGTTTGAAGTACAATCTAAGGGAAATATAATGCATATATGAGGAATCATATGTCTCTTCTTTATAGGATTATCCTAACTAACTTGCCAACTTTTTGCAACCTCGAATCCCCATTTCCTGACATGATTCTCTTGTCATAGGTTTCTATATAGATTTCTTTGATAAAGATTTTCATATAGATTTCCTTATTTGTACATTTTCATTTTCTCATGAAATAGAAAAGGCAAAGAATTGCTTCTAAGTTAGGCTATCCACAATAAAAGAAATACTAAACCCATAAAGTTGATTTTGCGGCTAAGAATTTCATCAAAGCAAAGTAACGTTTTGGTTTTTCAATACCAAAGAAACTCATAATTCATCATAACACAAAACTACTCTATATTACAAATATGACAGACATTATATATCCATTATTTCTACATCACCTATTGTCATTTCTTTCTATTTCTTTCCCAAAGGACACAACCATAAAATAACAAACAACTATAATCATTTATAATGCCAAGAGTTGTACCTTGGAAACTCCTAAGTTTCATTTATTTTGTTTTTACTTTGTTATCTTTTTCTTTCTCAAGCATATTCACCATAACAAACAATTGCCCTTATACTATATGGCCCGGCACACTCGCCGGTGCAGGCACGCCGGCGCTTCCATCAACCGGATTTCAGCTTGACTCAGGTCAAGCTGCAAAACTAACAAGTGTTCCAGGGTGGTCAGGTCGAATATGGGCAAGGACCGGTTGCACATTTGATGCATCTGGAATTGGCAAATGCCAAACAGGTGATTGTGGTGGAAGACTTGAATGTGATGGGAATGGTGCAGCTCCACCTACTTCACTTTTCGAGATTACAATTGGCCAAGGTGATCAACAAGATTACTATGATGTTAGTATGGTTGATGGATACAATCTCCCAATGCTTGTTCTTCCAAGAGGTGTATATGGTAAAAGTGCATGTAATGCAACAGGTTGTGTGACTGATATTAACAGAGGTATGTATGAGTTCTAAATTAACAAGGCCACTAATTATACGTTTATAACATGGTTCATTAAGTACCATGGTAAGGTAACATATGGAAAAAGAATATTTGTTTCCTATAATTTTTTTTGAAAAGAATACATTTTAACCATCACATATGATGGAATGACCATAGTAAAATTTTGATTAAAAAATGGTTTAAACAAGTTTTTCGTCTATGTAAATATAGGTCATTTGAATTTTCGTTCCTGAAGTTACTAATCATTTCAATCTGCTACTGCAAATATTAATCATTTGAAAAATGGTCTTAATTACATCTGATTAGTAACTTCAGGGACGAAAATTCAAATGATCTATATTTGCTGGGACGAAAGACCTATTTAAGCCAATCACCTCACCCAATCATCATTTGCCACATGGGCACCACGTCGCTAATGACAGCCTACCTCAGCAAAAAAAACCTAATTAGGACCAAAAGTCAAATAATTAATATTTGCGGTGACAGATTGGAAGGATTAGTAACTTCAGAGACGAAAATTCAAATGACCTAGATTTACAGGGATGAAAGACCTATTTAAGCCAATATTAACAATTTTACAGGTTGTCCTAAAGAACTTCAAGTAGTTGGCGGTGATGGATACCAAGATAGTGTAATTGGTTGTAAGAGTGCCTGTGAAGCATTTGGATCAGATCAATACTGTTGCAGTGGACAATATGCTAATCCAACAACATGCCAACCCTCTTTCTATTCCACAATTTTCAAGAAGGCTTGTCCAAGAGCTTATAGCTATGCATTTGATGATGGCACCAGCACTTTCACTTGCAAAGCTTATGAATATGACATTGTGTTCTGTCCTACCAGCAACAAGTAATTTGCTTTCACCCTCAAATATTATTATGAGTTTTCCAAATTTTTTCAATTTATCGTTGTTTGTATGATATGCTTAATACTTGCAAACAAAACATATGAAACACGCAGTTCTGAGATTAGATGTGTCCCTAGGTTGGATAAACATCGATGTCGATGCACATACAAAACATATGATGTGTGTGTCGAACAACTCAGACAAGTGTCCCAATAAACACTTTTTATTTTTATTTCAATACATCGTGGACACTCTTCTGACACAACATATTCATCTATGATAATAATGAACATTTGTGCATACTTATTTTTTTCTAACAGGATTAGCAAACCAAATGATGCATTTCCTCCGCCGCCGCCACCACTATCAATTGGATTTCCTTATGAGAAAGTTCAACAAGACAGTTCTTCTTCAAGTATTATGTTGCCCTTTCAAGTGACGAATTTTCTCTTAGTTGCCACAATCTCTACGTTAGTACCAAAGACATGGCCACTGATATGAAGTAATGCCAGCAAAAAAATCAAAAAAATTTCTTGTAAAGTTAGAGAAATTAGCATGGTAATGAGAAGCACTGAAAATGAATCATATGTAGAATAGCAAATAGATGTAGAAATTACTATTTCAGAACTCCAACAAGATGAGAGCAGATCAAGAACCAATGACTTGCTAAACAGCAGCTAGTCATAATTTCAATTCACCCTTGTAAATACTCCAATAAAAAAAAAGTTTGGAATAAAATTAACAAAATACCAAGTTATTTGCAGTGTTACAGTAGCGCTCTAGAGAAATTATGAGCATAAATGGAACGTATATTGGTCAACACCTGATTTGGTGACACATAAAATGGGCCTCCAAAACTGCCACCAAATATAAAGATATGTAAGAAATGCTTTTCGCACCCCCCGTAATAGAGAAAAACAAATTTTAGTAAATGATAAACGGTTTTATAAAGGGACACTGCACAATATAGATCCTATATTCTAAGTTCTAACCATACAAAATTTGTTTATACATGGTCATTGACAAACAAGTCATTAGATTTAGATTGAAACTCAGTTCGATTGAACATGTTTTCTCGATTTTGTTCAAATTTATCATAAGTATGGTAGTAATTTAATGGGTTAAGTTCGATTCTCTCTGGTGTTAATTTGATGGGTTAATTTAGCTTCTTAAAAAAAATGTCCATCTTTTTACTTTTCATCCAACACTACAAGTGTATTCTTAGACTTTGTTTGCGAGTTTTGAGGGGAGGGGAAGGGAAGGGAGAAAGGAGGGAAAACATTCCCCTTGTTTGAGAGTTAAAGAAACCAACAAGAAAAGGAGATGGATGGCTTTTGTGATAATTTTACTATTTTACCATTTTTTTTTCTCTTAAAATACATTTTGTTATACTTTGTAATTTAACTTGTAAATTATAATTGGAATTTTTAATTATTTTGAAGACAAAATTGTCAATTTGTATGTTTAACCCCCCAAAACCCCCAAATTTGAGGGAACTTTAAAATTGAACAAGCCCTTCAAAACCCCCAAAAGCTTTCCCTATTTTTTTTAAAACTCCCAAACAAGAGTTTACTTCTCTATAAACATTTCCTTCCCCTCCCCTCCAAAACCCAACTCGCAAACAAAGTCGTACTCCAATAAACATTAAAAAAAATATAAACCAATAACAACGTTAAGAGCTCATACTTATATCTGATGGAGGACAGGTGAGATCAGATATGTTGGAGGTGGTGGCTCCAGGGTCGGAGCCACTCACAATCACAACACAGTGAGGGCTCTTACTTGCACAACATTTTACTAGTTGGTAATTTTGCGAATGGTTTGTTTAGTGTAGCAATGCAACATGAAAAAAATATCCCACCTCTTTAATTTTTGTCTCTCACGATCACTTGATGGCAAGTATAATTAAATTTATATTTCATATTTTGGATCATAATATTTCATAATTGTGATTTTATTTTACTCAAAAAAAAAAATTGTGATTTTATTTTATTTCAAACATTCAATATAACATGATAATGTAATTTTTTTTTTTGTCTCTTTTTCTTTCTTTTCTTTCAAGTTGCACTGTAAGTATCATGGCCCAAACGGACTAAAAAATGATTGTTATTCATATGTATGTTACAAATTTAAAGTACTTTTTTCGTCAAAATAACTTTAAAGTACTTTTATATCAAAATTTGGATGGATACATATACATAATACATGCATCTAGTTAACTAAGTTCAATATCGTGTATTGTTAAGATCTTAATATGGTTAGAGTTAGTTTCTATTTGTTGGGAAGTTAGTATTAGTTAGAGTTAGTTAACTCTATTAGTTGATTAATTAAGTTCTATAAAAAGGATTAATATGTACACTATTCTTTATCTTTTCCAATATGAAACACAAGAATTATTCCTTTGTATCAACTTATCAAACCTATTTCTCCTATAAAATTCATCTCCACATATCTTCTATCTCCATATTCATAAGATCTCTAAACAACAATGTATTCCAAGTTTTCCCCTTAAAAAAAATGTTTTCCAGGTTCTCACATTCTAATATTCTCTCTTACAACAAAATAGAGTCTTGTCTCTCTTAAACCGATGTACAAATTTTTTATGTACTATAAAAACTTGGTGATGTAAAAGAAAGTACATAATCAACATATGGATGTACAACTTTAAAGTACTTTATTTTTATTAAAACAAATACTTTATCATGTTAAATTTGGATGTACACGCACCTAGTTAACTGAGTTCAATATTGTGTCGAAACAACATTCTTTCCACGTGTTTAAAAAATGGTTAGAAGTAGTACACTTTTAGTAAACGAATTTTGATTAAAATAAGAAACTAAAAGAGATTTGTAGTATTTGGATGATATAAAAAGAAGCTTAAAAAAGAATAAAAATCATTGTTCGGTTTAATGAGGAATGATGGCTACAAAATAAGGTTGAATGTTTGACAATGTAAAATTTTGAGCTTATAAACTCATATGATAGAAAAAGATCTGTTTTCTGTTTTTTGGTTTTGCAATTTCACTCTAAACAATCCAACTCTTTAATAAGACAAAATTGAACAAACTTAGTATCGTTTAAGATCAGAAGAAAATCACAAAAATGGCAACTGCAATTTTTTTTTTAATTTCTTGGATTATATTAATTAAATCACAGTTTTTAATTTGTATTTCTACTAATTTAAGTTTTCAAGTTTTTGTGACATGTATTAGTACTAGTTTAATTGTTATAATTTCTCAACTTCTGATGTTTTTCGAACTTTTTGATTAACATTTATTAATATGTGTTTGTGTAGGTGAATACATCACTAGATCTATAATGGTGTTCCCGACCTTAAATTGTCTTGCTTAGCTTTTCTTACGAGTATTATCACTAACTTAATTAAAGAAGATAATTTGCAAGATAAGTAAATTAATTGGAACTAACCCCAATATAACTATGATAGATTTTCTGTTTATGACATTTAACAATTAGACTCAAATTTTCTTTGTTAGTTTTTCTTTTCTGATTTTTGGTAAATATGTCATCACTTTTATGATGGAGTGTGGAAATGTCACCATTGCACATGGTCAACCAAGCGATTCAGCAGGGTTATTAACAAACTCATAATCTTCTGAGCCTCACTGATGAATTGTCATCATGTGGTTCAATTGTTCATCTTAGAGACCACCTATAGTCAATTAGTGCAAACATCTGCGCACGCGCGCACGCAGACACATATATAGATTAATGAGATCAAAGTTATTTATCTTTTGGTCGAATTCTCGATTACACTCTTCCTCAAGAAGAAGGAGGGTTTTTAAGCACATGTTAGTTGATAGTTGCAGAGACAATAATAAGTAAAGTTTAAGATTTGAAATTCAAACTCCTCATTTTTGTATATATAAAATGTGTGGGCCCTATTTAATAGGCTACCGAGAGAAAAAAAACAATTAAGAGAAATAAAGAAATCAAGATGACAATGTGATTTAAATGACAGTTCATTTTTGTGAGATTAAAAGAAAGTACATAATTTAAAATAAAAATAACTGTATATAAAATAAAGGTCATACAAGTGTCTTACAAATATTTGTTAAAGAAATAAAAAAATAAGTAGGTTCTCATTAAATTGAGTAATATTTTAACTTTTAAAAAGTTAAAATTCTATTTCTATCCTCTCAAACAATTTTCTAAGAACAGTATTTAACATTTTTCATAAAATAAAAGTAATATTTTATCCAACATATATAGAAATGAATCTGAGATTCAAATTCCACATCAGATGGTACATAATCCAATCACTTCATCACACAACTACAATTCATTGTACTTTTTATATTAAAAAAACAGAAAGATAAAATTGAAAAACACCAATCATAGAGCTTTTTTCATCAATTTGGCAGAGAATAGGAAAGGAACAGAACAGAACAGATTGAACATTTGTCAAAAGAAAACCCTTCCTTAACAACTGTTCCTGCAAATTCTCAACATTTAAATCTATCCATCATAATCCATATAAACCTTTAACTACCACTAACATTTTTTTTTCTCTTTTTCAATTAAAATACTAGTATAGTTCTACTTGTATATTATTAAATTAAATTAAATCAAACTATATCATTTCATCATCAATCAATAATGTTAATTTGGAGTTGAAAAAGTGAGAACGCTACGGCACTGTTTGTTTCTACGCAACCTTCAATCACGTAAGTTCTTTCTTTCTTGATTTTTTTATCACGTAAGTTCTTCACTTCCCATCTTTCTATTCATTCATTGTTACCACCCATGTCATAAAAATCCGTTCTTTAACATCGGATCCTCATGATGGTCATAAAAATATTTGTTTTTTTTTTATGATTATTTGAAAACCCCTTTTGATCTATGTGCTAAAAATTGATTTTTTTTTTATGGGTTTGTTTAAATCTGCATTGTAGTTTGAATTTGATAAAGATTGCTATTTAAATATGTTTAATGATTGTTTTTAATTTTTTATTTATCAGAGTGATTCTTGGTTCTGGTTATGCTTGATGATGGTTTGCTGGATTCATATTGAGTGGTGAAATGGTGATTGATTATTGAGATGTTAGTTACTTTTAGCTGTATACAATATAATCTGTGCTTTTTGGAATTTGGTATTTGATTGATATGTACTGGTTTGAAAAGTAGTTTTTTTTGTTGGAGGAAGAGATTGCTTGATTAATTAGGAATTAGTTAGGATGGATTTGCAGAATAATATGCAGCCTGAATTGGGAAAATTGGAGCAGATTGTTTATCAATTTCTTTTGAAGTGTTTACACATCATTTTGGATTCAAGGGTACCGTTGTTACGTCAACATGATAGAAGCGGTGAGTTATCAATGGGTGGTTCTCGTGTGAGGAGGAGTGATAAATGGTTTAATTTCGCCTTAGGTGATCGACCGTCTGCTCTTGATAACTTGAACTTTTGGCATAGGAATTTGATGGATCCAATGATAATTGACATTATACTAGTTCATCAAGAGAATGGTTCTTCTGTTGAGACAGTTATTGAGAGGTGGAATGTTCAATATGAATGTCCAAGAGGAATGGCTCCTCAAACTAGTGACACTACTGTCTCTTACAAGAAAACATACCAGAAGTCGATTATACTGTTTCGTGCGCTTTATTCTCAAATGAGGCTTCTCCCAACTCATAAGATATTTAGGCAACTAAGTGCAACAAATCATAGTTGTAATTTTGATATTGTCTATAAGGTATCTTCCTTTAGTGATCCATTTTCTAGGGAAGAAGGAGGGATGATGGGAGAATATATTTTCACGCCCATTGATGCGCTTCCAGGACGCCTTAGCTTATCTGTGACTTACCGTACTACATTATCTGATTTCAACCTTCAGTGTTTAACATTACCAACAAAAATAATTGCTGATTATGTTGGAAGCCCGAATACCGATCCTTTAAGGTATTTCCCTTCTTCAGTAAAGGGTGTTCATGCGCCTCCGTCCCCGTCGCCACTTGAACGCCCTCATAGCTGGACGCCTGGTTTTCATAAAGCAGCGCCTTTTGTACAGAACCATCAGTATGTTGGATCAACACCGGTGCATCGTGGTTCTCACAAGCCATTTGATTTTCCATCTCCACCTACTGATAATTTCAATAATAGATATCATAACCATCGAATACAAAGTCGGTCAAGGTCTACAAGTTATGATGAGTATCAACTTTCTCCTCCATTCTCATCCTCGCCATCTCCTTCGCCACCTATACATATTGGCAATACGTTGCATACCCGTATGCGCTCTGAAACAGCACCTGTGACTATACCTCATCCCATAATGGGAAAAAGCTCTAGAAATCTTTCTCCTAATTTTTTAGATCCTAATAGAAATTCTCTACCTCCATTATCTCCCAGAAGGAATGATACATCGTCACATGAGTCTCCATCTGGAATCAGGTCATTCAGGAAAATAGAATCTCTAAAGATTGGTCAAAAGGTAACCTTAATTGGCCCTTCATTTCTACTCCTAAAGTTTTAAATGAAATGTGTTTTTTCTGTTTGATAAGCCTTTATTTTTGCTTCACAGATCGTCAGAGATAGCAAGGATGATTCGGGGCGGTTCTCTGGATTGTTATCTTCTAGTGACTCACCACGCATTGGAGCTTCGAGAACATCAAGTAGTAGATTATCTTTTCAGGATGACTTGGATGATGGTGACTTTTCGTGTCCTTTTGATGTTGATGATGTTGACCCTCCCAATGTTCTGTCAAGGTACTTTGTGGAAATATCTTATTGTAAACTCTTCTACGATAAGCACTCAATTAAATTGTTTATACAAATTCCACATAAATGATAAATCTCCATTTATAATCTATCAAGTTTAGTTGTGAATATAAAGTTTGTCGATACTAGTAGTCAGTGATATGATATCTATATTGTTCTCTGGACGGGTGTACCTTTTCTACTTGTTGATCCATCGGTTCTGATTGAAAACAATTGGTTAGAATTCAGATCTTCAATCATGACAGGGTTGTTGACTTGTTGTCTTCAATCTCCTCAAATTTATGTATTCCATACTAGATTCGACAATACTATTTGATTTTGAAGAGAAGCAGATGCTGGCTTCCATATGAGTGTCAGCGTGTGCTTACTTCTTTTTTAGAAAAAAAAAATAAAAAATAGTGGGGGTGGAATGGTTTCCCACCATGAAGTTGGTTTTAAAATCATGGTCATGCTTTTTATTTATCAAATACTAAAGCAAAATTAAAATCAACCTTGATAGTATTACATAATTTGTTAACTTCTGATTGCTCAATCGTCATTTCTCTTTCGGACCTTGGTTGCCTTAGCTTTTTTCATGTCTGTGCCTGGCATCATCTGCTCCTGAAATGCAACATGATGGATTCTACTTTTGCAACTTGTATATTGTTGTCTTGCTATAGCCTATAGCAACATGTAACTGCCAGTCGTATAGCTGACACTATCGACTGATCCTTTTGGGATTATATTTATCTGTCCGATGGTCATTTGTAAATTTAGCATGTATAATCAGATGAAGGAATTGTATTAGAATGTCCAGACAAACAATACCGCTTAATGTAAGCTTTGTTAGATGTTTGGAAACACTGTTTTACCGTATTATCCTCATTTAAATTTCTGTTTCATTTTGACCACTCTTTCTAAAGCTCCTCTAAATGTTCATGATTTGTATTTTAGTATGTATTCTAATCATGTTATTAATTTTCCTTGTTGATTTTATGCGTAAGTAGCCATAATGTGGATGGGAGGAAGAGTGCTTTGGAGTCCCCTTCAACATCATTACCAATAGGGAGAAAATCACAAGATGCTGCTGTTGGTGTTCTTGTGCACATGCTTAGAACAGCGCCTCCTTTGCGCCAAGATTCAAGCTGTTATTCATCACATTCCCTGAAGGCCGAGCTCGATGGAGGAGTTGCTACTGCTTCCGGATTCTTCATGCCTCGAAAGACAACTGATGCACTTGAAGAGCTTAGGAGTTACAGAGAAATGAGAGACCTTCTTCTTTCTAAGAGTGGTACTCGGATCCTGAAAAGAGATGAAACTTAAGCATGGTCATGTGTTGAGGGAGTTGATGCTGACTTAAGAGGGGTACTAATTACAAGTTATACAGAACAAGTGCTTGGGGAAAGAAATCAGACTGATGGATTTTTGTACATATATCGACTTTATGATTGGCTAGAAACACCAAAGTTATTATTTTATCATCATGATTAAAATACTTCTAATTTGCTATAATCTTATAGACATTAGAAGTACTTTGGATGAAAGGTTGTTGAATTTATTTGTAAAGATGCACATATGCTTCTGTTGAAATGTTGAATTTTAAGTAGAAATTAGAAATTTTGTGGAGTTCGGAGAGGAGGTATGTTTCCTATTTCTACATTTATCTGTTTCCACCTTAGAACTATCATTGTGATGCAAAGGGGGGTGTGCATCTTGAGGAACCAAACCGAACTTGAACCAAATTTATGGTTTGGTTTGGTTCAAAGAACCACTTTTGCTAAAAACCGGTTTTTTTTGTCAAACAGGTTCAGTCCGGTTTAAAACTGGTTCAGTACTGGTTATTTCATTTTGAACCAGTTTTCACTAAAAAAATAAAAAAATTGCTTTTTCAATCTGAATCGTATTTCTGTAACAAAAGGGAAAAAGAAAAAAAAAACACACAAACAAAGACATTAGGTGGACTTTTGCATGGTAAGTTTTCCGGTATCTTAATATTAAAGTGATTATAACTCCTAAAAAAAGGTAAGCATAATCAATTAATTTAGGATATGACTCTCGCATCACATAAAAAATCACAAGTCTTTTGAAAGCATGATAACTACCCTACGAATTCTAATTCAAGTTATAACCTTAAGACATTTGACATTTTATTTTTTCATGGAATATAGTTTGATGGTTCATTTATACCAATGTTAACATACATGATTTCTCATACTTGAATTTATCTTTATAAATGGATGGCTTTTAAAAGGAAATCTAGTTATACTAGATACAAAAAAATCAGGAGAAAAATTACTTGCAATTAGAGCTTTTGCGAAAAATGTTACTTAGCACATGTAGTGCGTTCAAATTTAAAGGGAAAATTGGACTCACCTCCCCTTAGGTCTATGAAAATAAGACTAACACCCCTCTAGTTTTATAACTTACACTAACGTCCCATAATTTTTTCTTTAATAAACAAACACTTCTCTTATTATTAACACCGTTAATTTTTTCCTTATCTTTTCATTTTTTTAGAGTTTTTAATTAACCATACGTTAATGGGGGCAAACCTCCGTTGTTGATTCAAGAAACCATATTCAAAATGAAATGTGTATCAGATCAAAGGTATTCCAAACATTCAAGAAACCATAGGGTTCTCCTTCTTAATTTCACATGGATTCCCACATCGTTAACTTTCACTCTTATCCTTATATATGTTGGATATATGTTGCACTGTGATTATTGATTTATGATTCTGCTGGAACCGATCTAATCATCAATTTCATTTGTCACTGATCCTTTATTTAAACCGCTAATTACATTTCTTTAATGCTTACTTTCTTAATTGAAATTATCTTTCATTAAGCTAATCAAATCAAAATTCACTGTCGTTAGAAATCAATTTAGTAGCATAATGGTAAAAGCATACAAACATGAAGTGTACAAACATCCATGAACAAAACATAAAAATAACGAAAAACATAACAGAGTTAGTCGCACGGGAGGTGTTTGTATATTTGTGAAAATTTTAAGGGAGGTTAGTGTAAGTTTTAAAATTAGAGTGGCTGTTAGTATCATTTTCATAAACTTTAGGGAAGGTGAGTGTAATTTTCCTAAATTTAAAAGAACACAAACAACCACATTGAATGATTATTAATGACAAAAATTTTCAAAGTCTTTTGAAAACACAATAACTACCTTAGAAAATTCAATGTCAAGTTACTATGAACATGACACATTAAACTTTTACATTTCTTTTGTTACAAAACTTTTATATGAAAACAAAATTACACTTGAAATTAAATATTTTGGGTCAAATGTTGTGTTGGAACAAAGGGTGTTTCACAATATCACCTATTGAGTTTTGATAATAACAAGGTATTAAAAATCATCAATTGGATATGCTAAACAATTTGTTCAAGTGTACAGGATCCATAATCAAAGTACTAT
>Ga0315915_1001660_pt1 | contig 27236 bp, 11 predicted proteins | sample MpolbnodulesMG_FD_207738 | JGI IMG/M metagenome (GOLD analysis project Ga0315915, IMG submission 207738) | Medicago polymorpha root nodule microbial communities from Los Angeles, California, United States - branched nodules | ecosystem: Host-associated > Plants > Roots > Nodule | place: USA... | reverse complement strand
AAGCAAAAATAGAGTGGATGTCCCTTTTGTCTAAGTTTACAAAGAGACTTACAGGGAAACTCTTTGGAACAATATTGTCCTCCTCATCAACCTGCCCGAAACTCGATGAAGATTCATCTTGCTTGCCATCATTGTCATCATCTGCACCCAAATATGATGACCCGAGTTTCCTTAATGATTTGCCATATTCTAGAGCAGATGAACCACTACTTTGAGAACCAAAGATGGATCCACCATACACATACAATAAACCAATAAAAACCGTCACAACACAGATGGAAGCAACTATGCGCTTCTTCTGTGACCCATCAGATCTTCCCCTCGACATTTATTAGTTGAAACTTGAAATCAATACAGATCCAAATTCCAACTTTCAGATCCAAATTCCGATTAAAAGGATCTTGCTTGACCAGACATTCAGAGCCAAATCCACAATCCAAAACCCAACTGAACGTCGCAACACCAATAATTCAAATCAGAATTATGTAACTTCCTCACAATACAATACACTGACTTAATGATTAACCTGCAATTAAGGAAGGAAACAGTAATCAGCAAATTCGGTACTTGACTTTTAAGTTACCTGCAGATCTTTATTATAAGTATACATCACGAAAAAGTTTAAACTAAGATAGGAAAAACAGTCCAAATAAAGAGACCAATTCAAACTTCTTTATCCAATGCAAATTGGTGATCTAACATATACAATCCTAGAATGTAACTAAAGTCATTGCAATTCAGTTCAACATTAAGTTAAAACTCAATCCACAAGATTCCTCATTCATTTCAAGTTTTTAACCAAATACTTTGGACTAGACATTACATAGGAGGGAAAATAATACAAAATTATAAAAGTGAATGATGACAATCATGATATTCATCAAGTAAAGTGACAGTAAAAAACCAAGTCAAAATGATGGATCAATCCAAATCACCCCATAAAAAGAAACATGATTTATGATATAAAGTGACAAGTGAACACATCCTTAGCAAAAATATAATTCAGGAAAATTCAAATTGGCAATTGAGGATTAAAATCAAACACCATGAATCATGTTAACAATAAATACAAATAATAACCATACAATTAAACAGAACTACCAGATCTAGCATAATGGAAAACAACACTAGCATTGAAAAAGGTAACTCTCATTAATAACAAGTTATAATCATAGAAATAATAGACTCTAAGCTCAAAGGTGCTGAACATTAGCATTCAATTCAATACATCAGTAGCAACAACCATCATAATTCACAACAAGAACCAGTAACACAAACTAAAAAAAACCACATAGTAGAATGTTCCAGATCCATTACAATCCCAAAAAACAATGCAAAACAATAGAATTAGAGAAAAAGCTTACTGGGTTTAGCTTAGAATCCAATTGGGTCAAAGAAAAACAAAAGCTTTATCAAAAAGAATAAGAAGAAAAAAAAACAAGAGTGAGATTGAGATCTCAACAAGTGTTTGTATTTTAGTTATGTGTATGAGAATGAGATAGAGAGACAGTAGAATAACCGACAGTGTGAAATTTAAGGTGGTGTGTTTTCCAACCTAAAAGTGTGTAGAAACAGTTTGCAAAAACAGCAAATTGACCTGTGATTAAGGTAGCAACTTTTATGGATAAATATAATATAGATTAATCAATTAAATCATTAATTAATTAATTGTAAACTTACTCGTTAAGAAGTTGACTTAACCGCAAAGTTGTGAGTTCAATTTTCGCACAAGAGTTTTGTGTAGATGATCGATAAAATGTAAAAATAATTTTGTTAATGCTCGGAGAGAGTTACGTTTATGTCTGTACTGACTCTGATGAGTTCCATTGCGAGGAAAAAAGTAATGCATGTGAATTAATTTACCACCGCGATTCCACTTGGAGAAAGTGGGTTTGCACTTAACACTGACAGTGAACCGCGTTTTCCAGCTCTTTGATTCAGTCGGTGGCTTTATTTTATGCCACAAATATTGTGACTTAAAATCAGGTCACGTCGTTGAAACAGAATTTTTAATATTATAAGGGAAATATTGAGAATCTTATCGGTTTGTATTGATTTAAAGATTTTTTAAAATTTGTACCAAAAAAGAAATGATTTTTTGAAATAAAATAAATGGAAAGAAAAGGTTTCCTACTTGTGTAGATGAGGTATTAACGCACCGCAAAGAAAAAAAGATGAGATATTAACTGTTTTTTTGGTATGGGAAGTTGGAAGTGAAATTGGGATGGAATATTAGGTTGGATATTTGATTTTATGGTTTGTCTACCTTCTTATATAATATTATATAGGTCAAGACAATAAAAAATACCAAGTTTTTATTGAAATGACAATAATTTACCACAAAATTATGTTTTTAATATGGGGCTTGTTATCTTAGATCAACAAAAACATAAAAGTTTAAGTTAGCAAATATGTACATTTTTATTTGGACGAAAATATCATTCATCTTTATTATTTACAACTAATAATTTTAAGTTAATTTAGTAATTTTTATTATAAAATATTTGTCAACTTGCATCAATTTCTTAATTTAGATCCACTTTTGTTATGAACATATTTATGTCACAATTACAAACATTAAACAACAAATAAAAAAGACAAAACGGTTTTGACAACCTTAAAAAAAAAGACAAAACAGTTTTGACAAAAAAACGGTTATAGTTTTTTTAAAATGGCATAATTACCCTTCGTATAATAATGGTTTATAATAGTAGTAGATGAATATTTTTATCCAAATGAAAATGTGCACACTTACTAACTTGAACATTCATGTCTAAGTTAGCAAACCCTTTTTATTATACTCCAAATGTCCTTATGTATAAGCCCCCTCTACATTTTTCATATTTCTTAAGAAAAGTTGTTAGTGTATTTAATGTGTCTATTTTGTATGTTAATATTACCAAATTATCCTTTGTTTGTATATGTATTAAATTTGACGTTTCATATTTCTAGATAAGTTAGTAGTATTAATTAAGAGTATGTATATGGAAGAAAAAAATAGTAAATACATTTGGTAATTTGAAAATGAGTTTATATTTAGGGACACATTTTTAGTCAAATGGACGTTTATATACAAGGATGGAGGGAGTAAATTGCATAAGTTACGAGATAAATTTATCACTTTTGGCTTTTAACACATGTAAATTTGCACTAAAATGTTGTTAAATCTAACTTTTTATATATATTTCTTTAAAAAAATAACTTTATAAATTTAGCGACAGTGGAATTCCAACATTATAGATTTGACATTCATCAAATTCAAACGAGTTCTTTTGACAAATATTTGTTCTTCATGGTATTTGTTAGATATAGTTGTATATTAATTAAAATTACTTCGATATTATTATATGTAAAATTTGAATTTTTAATTTCGAGTTCAGTTGGCAAGACAACTAAAGATAGCCGGAGAATTAAAACTACAAGTGTTACGCTCAAAAAAGATTACTTAGACAACACTCGAATAGCAGAAGACTTATAGCCAAAATAAGAGTAATATAAAGGATATCACTAGGTATTCAACCCGTGTTGCACGGGTTTGATTAAAATATTCTTAAACTTGTTATTTTCTCGTCCCGTGAATATAGAATATAAAGTAGATAAAAATTACTTTTGATATAAACCATGTGTCATTCACCTTTATTAGAAATCAATAGAAATTAATAAAAATTTGTTTTAATATATTTTCTTTGTTTACATTTATTTTAATATATTTATGGATTTTAAAAAGAAAAATATTATGAATTATATTCTAACTTGAGTCAATAAAATTATTTTATTTAAAGAAAATAGAAGGAGATAACTCAATTTTAATAAATTAATTAATTAAATGACTCATTTTCATATGTACCATTCAAACACTTCATGGCAACATAGTTTTTAGATAAAAAATTAATTATTCATCTTCTCCTCCTCCCTTCTACAAATACTTTATTTATTAATATTTAATTTGAATAATTATAGTTTCAATATTTAATTTCGGCATATACGAAGGATGCATATTATATTTAGCATTTTGGTGCTAAATACAAAACAATTTTTTATTAAAATAAAAATGTTGAATTTAAAAAATATGTGGAATATGATTTTAGCACAATCTCTTCATTAGTCGGGGCTATAATACGTGCAAATGAGACCCTATTTTTCCTTTAACCACCTTCATATATAAAGTTTTCAAGTCAATTGTAGTTAATGGTTTAAATTTATTTTTGTTGAATCCTTTTTCTCAATGAATTGTTTTAACTTTATGTGCAATAAATTTAAAATTTTATTGTATAAATTCATTTAGTGTTTTTCATAAGCAAATGCTACAAATGTGTAACTTGGATCATATCGTTTAGCCTTCTCTCTATCCATGTCTTAATTATATTATAATATCTTTGTTATTGTTTTTAAACGGAAAAAATGGTAGACACTTGTTTCTTCACCTTTATAAACTAAAATACTGTTTTTATGTAAGATACAATCTTTCCTATTCAATTGAAAATATTTGAATAAAAATGAATTGAACTTTTACTTCATGTTCTATATTATTGATGTTTACATAAAGACTCTAAGTTTTGACTACTTAAATATATTGTAGTTTTCATTTTTTAAATATACTATACTTAATTCATAAATAGAAGTCTCATTTATCCTCTTCTCCTTCCTTCAATTTTTTTTCTCTTCTCCAAATTCACAAGAAAATATTATCATATCCAAATCAAGTAACAAAAGGAAATAAGAAAATTAGAAAAGTAGACTAATAAACATTATATCAATAAAAAATAGGACTAGAATACATGGTCAATCTAAGAGTTATAAATGAAAATAGAAACTTACTAAACAATTGTAAGTGTAACTAATTAACCAATTTATTCATTAAATTTTTTTCATTAATATAATGAATGAGTAAATTATCATAACTAAGGAATATGAAAAATAGTAGTTCAAAGGTCGGTGTGACAAAGTCTTTATAAAAATTTAATAAGACATTAGTAATTAATTAAAATGTAACCAATGAATTTATTAATATAATTATTTTAATCTGTAACTTACAACCTTTCATTAACCTTTATTCAAATGTTATTAATATTTTAAGAAATATAATTATTTTTGGCTAAATATATTATTTGAGTGATATTTTTTATTTTGTTCATTTGTAACATTTTTCTACAAAAAACTATTTTGTGCTTTTGTATTTTATTTTACATAATATTAAAATATCTAAGTTGCAAAGTTCATGAGAAAAATATTATTATTTAATGAACTCTAACATTTTTGTGTTCCATATTTTTCAAAAGTATATAAACATGATAAATATATAAAATATACTAAAAATATAAGTGTGCAAATAAAAACAGATTTTTTTTATAAAAAGAAAATATATATAGATGATAATAATTATCACTATGTTCATATAAACTAAATTGAAAAATTAATATAATTCATTCAAATTTATATTTATTAATTGTTGAATTTTATCCAAACTATTTGGTCGATCTAAAAGGAACTTGAGTCTCTATCATGTCATAGAAACCAAAGAATAGCCAAGAGATGAAGAGTAAAAAACAGAAGAAAAATTATAATACCAGATTGAATAGCTATCATCGAATAGTTTCTTAGTGTGATGATGAACAACCACTTTTCATAAACTTCTTCTTGAGCAACAACGATGCAACCAAATTAAAAAAAAGTATAATTTATATTCTTTTCTTAATTCACATACACATTAAGAAATAAAATAAAATATGAAAGAAAGTCGGAAAAATAGACTAACAAATATCATATAAATAAATAAAAAGTAGAGCTTAAATATTTGACCAATCAAAGAGTAACTTGACTCACTATCATGTCATAGAAACCAATTGATAATCAAGAGATGAAGAGTAGAAGTGGGTAGAAAAACAATAATACAAAATTGAAGGTGTTCTATCCAATTATTGCTTGAAAGTGACGATGAACAAAATCCAAAATTTGGTGCAAAAAATCACTTATTTATATACACAATCTTTTTCAATGTAGGACAAACAATCTCATTAGTAAAAACTAAAAATATTGAGATCATATTAGTTGGTTGTATATATAATGAGTGAGTGAATGTTTGTAGTTAAGAAATATAAGTTATGGAATACAAAAAAAAATAGTAGTCCAAAGGTTAACGATGATGATAATAATAATAATAATAATAATAATAATAATAATAATAATAATAATAATGTAATAAAAATGAATGCATTGGAGTTTATGATTCATAAACACATAAAGAATATGTGAAACTTTTTTAGATGTGCCACATCATCACAATTCTAGCTCATGGGTAGCTCAAGTTTCCTTGTTTTAGCATAGAGTAAGATGGTTTTTTAGAGATGCCATATCATCACAATGGAAGCCTAAGAATAGTTCAAGTTTCTAATTCAAAGATATATAGAAAGATGAGACAAAAAAATTGCAAAGGAGGTTACAAATTAAAGAGACATGTGACATGCATACAACGTAAATGATAGTTTCATCTTTTTTCTATAAATAGGGGAGTCATTGTTCGTTTTGGGGAGTTCATTTTCACTATGTAAAATTGCATACTAGATTACACATCTTTCCTCAAAGATTAATGATGATTATTTAGCAAATATAACAAATTATTGCCTAAGTAATAAAAATAAGTTTCTATTCATAGGGATTGTTCCTCATCTCTACTCAAAAATTCATAGAGATATGAAATTGGGTTGAACTATGCGCAGGGCGCATGGATTCTACCCTAGCCACCATAAGTATTAAATGATCATGCGTGAAGCATTTAACAGGAGGCACAGCCTACTGTGCGCGAGGCGCACTGGACAATAGCAAAAGTTGATACCAGGATGGGCAGTATACGCCTGGCGAATGATTATATTCATAAGGCATGCGAGGCGAAATCATGACATTTTTTTTCTATGCATTTTTACATTTTTCTAGTATGAATTGAACTTTGTTGTCTATGAAAGTTGTATATTTGGATGTTAAATTTCATATACCACTAGTTTGACATCATTTGGTTACCTGCAACTCTAGATATGATTAAACTACCACACATGGGTCATGTTGCTTTTTTCACCAAAAATCAGCACTGTTGTAATCCAAATAGATAAAAGGGTTAATTATTCAAGTTGACTTTGTAATATACACGAAATCTGAAAAATAACTATGTCGTAAGAAACATAGATTCTAATTGTAATTTAAGATTCTTTCTACTTTTGACCTTCTATTTTTTCAAGAGACATAAATTCTAGAAAAGTGAGCTAGGCGTTGAATTTTATTTTTAAATTTTTTTTAAGATACGTTTAGGAAGTTAAAATATGACTTTCTACATAAAATTAGAATTTTTCAACGTGGCACAATGATCGGAGAGAGCTTATCAAACTTAGCCCTTATGCAATGACAGACAAAGTCCCAAGAGTTCGTACACTTCTACTATCGTACTGGGCGATCTAAAATGTTACATCTCCAAACTTCTTATATAGCGTTGCATCTCCATACATCGCCAAACTCCATTCCAACGATATATCTTCTTGTATCGCCACAACAAATATTCAACATGTTCCACAAAACAACCAAAGCGAGCATCACAAGTTCAAAATGACTAAATAACAATCAAAACTAAATAATTTCCTAAATAGTCACTGATTAGATCCTATAGACCATGCAATCACCCAATTTCTCATAAAATATGGGGGATAAGTGTAAGGTGATAACCAGGGGCGGATTCGTGTTGGAGCTATGTGGGACTATAGCTCCACATGTTTTTCCCTATTTTTATTTTATTTTATTTTTAATAGATAAAACACATACAACACACACGCACGATAGCAACTACAAGTGTTGAACGTGTTTTTTCAGTTATGAAAGTTGTGAAGAGTAACCTATGTAATAAAATGGGTGACCAATGACTAAATGACCGTCTTGTAACTTATATAGAAAGAGATGTTCTATTAACAATTAGCAATGATGTCATTTTAGCTCATTTTCAACAAATGGATATGAACGATTTTCATTGTAATGTTTTGTATCAAACAACGAGGTAATAATATTTGTCGATTAGAAAAAATAGTTTGTATTATTATTTATTTAAAATTTTAGCTCTACATGTATCTAAAGTCTGGATCCACCTGGTGATAACCAACAATTTTATTGGTTATAAATAAGACCCTACCAAACATTTTGAAGTTCGGTCTCTTACTCCTCCTCATTTTGCACTTCCTTAAACTAAACAAACCAAAACATCTACTCCCTCCTATCCACCTTATTAGGAATGAACATCTCATGCACTCTTCCAAACTTAACAAAAAGATGTCATAAATCAATGGTTTTAACTTCATAAAGGATGTTTTGAAATAAAAAGAAAAATGTCCTTTGATCAAATTTATGGATAAAACCAATTCCTCTGATCTTGGACACTCATTCTAGTTGATAGGTTGATTATGTTTTCTCTCATGTTTCCCACGATTGTCCTCCCCCGAACTATCTCCCTTTCTCTCACTACTTTCTCTCATGTGTTTACATTCATAAACGCTGACTCGATAAAAGCGTCCACCACACATTATTAACATAAAGTATGTCATATTGAGGTATGATATGAATATCTCAAAAATGATTTAAAGGTGGACTTTTACTTTTTATAGAAGCAAACACTAATAATTGTAGCTAAAGAATCCAATACAGTGGTGGGGTGTGAATATGTAATATAACAATCGATTATAAGAACTCTTTTTTATTGGTGAAATAAAAAATTAATTAGAAAACGCTAGAAGGAGGGGTTCAACCTCCGACCTTGTGGTTAACAGCCACACGCCCTAACCAACTGAGCTATTCCAGCTTCTCATGTTTGTAAACTGGTTAACATATTTTTGAATTAATTTTTAATAGGTATATCTTCATAATGTCACACTTAACACTGATGATACTCTCTCAACTTTGTAGTATCACCCAAAATATAATTATATATTTCTTTTGATTGCATAGTGTTATACTTTTATAGTACAAGTCCAACCGCTACAAGTTGTGCCCTTTGGAAATTTCTCCTATGAGGTATCCTTGTCTTCCTCTTAGTACTCAACATTTTCTTTTATTCCTCATACTACAATGATTGGAGACATCTTATCGAACTTAGCCCCTATGCAATGGTAGACAAGGTCCCAAGAGTTCGTACACTTCTAGAATCATATTGGGCAATCTAAAATGATACATCTCCGAGCTTCTTTCCTAGCAATGCATCTCCATACATCACCAAACTCCTTTCCAACAATATATCTTCTTGTATCGCCACAACAAATATTCAGCATGTTCCACAAAACAACCAAAACGAGCATCACTAGTTCAAATTGACTAAATAAGAATCAACACTAATTAATTTCGTAAATAGTAACTGATTAGATGCTATAGACCATGCAATCATTCATTTTCTCATGAAATATGGGGGATAAGTGTAAGGTGATAACCAACAATTTTACCGGTTATAAATAAGACTCTGCTAAACATTTTGAAGTTTGTTCATTCTTCCTCATTCTGCACCTCCTTAAACTAAGCAAACCAAAATATATACTTCCTCATATCCACCTTATTAGGAATGAACACCTTGTGTACTCTTCCAAAGTTAACAAAAAGATGCCATAAATCAATGGTTTTAACTTCATCAAGGATGTTTTGAAATAAAAAGAAAAATGTCCTTTGATCAAATTTGTGGATAAACCATTCCTCCTGGACATTCCTTCCGAGTGATAGGTTGATTATGTTTTCTCTCATGTTTCCCACGATAGCCCTCCCCAAAACTCTCTCCGTTGCTCTCTCCCTTTCTCTCACTACTTTCTTTCGTGTTTTTTTTTTGTGGTGACCGAGTTTTGAACCTCAGTCTTTACATATATTATGCATTATCCATATCAACTGAGTTAAGCTCCCGAAGACTCTCGTGTGTTTACATTCACAAATGTTGACTCGGTAAAAGCATCCTCCACACATAACATAAAGTATGCAATATTGAGGTGTGTCAAATATGAACCTCTCAAAAATAATTTAAAGGTGGATCTTCCTTTTTTTTAGTAAAAAAATGATGAAAAGAATTATTATATTAAAATTCACTATAATTTTTTTTTTAAAACTCGGTATCCGATCCAAGAATCGACTAATCTGAGGGGATCAATCTCACCGCCCACTTGTGGGGGCCCCGTTTAAAGCCAGAGTAAGCTCTGTGTGGACTTAGTCCACCAAAATTGGCACCAGGTGAAATCGAACCTGAGACCTTTGGAGGAGCAAATTCACGATAACTAATATTATCTACGTTTGGACCGGGTTCATATTAAACAACCCGGACTATTGGGGTCAAAGTAATTTAAACTACATTTTATTGCCTTATTTTGATTAAGCAAAATCGTTCAAAGACTTTTATTTTGTATGATCTGAAATCACCTGAAAATGCTACATACACACGAACAAAAGTACATGCTTTTATACATGTATGTCGATAGGTACTGTACTGCTACAGATTGTAAACAGAAATTTTTTATATATCTTGTCCAAAGTCGGATCATAGGGAGTACATATATACAGACATATACATGTAGCTAGATAGATACATGACACATGTGGTGAATTAATCAACCTCGTTTAAAGTTTTTTTTAGAGGAAACATAGTTGAAAGTTAAAATGGTCTAAAATAGTCGATCAGTTAAAATTCTCTCTCAAAAAAGATAATCCAACAAAAATTGATCACCAATAAAATTAGTAGGTAAAAATGTTTAACAAATAAAGATTTTAGAGATTAACGAGCTCTCCTTAAAATGAATAGTATGTTTTTTTAACACACTTCTTGACGTCAACACCATATATATAAATGAGGTTTATGACTTGTATATTCTTTTCTATTTTCTTTTTGCAATTCCAACTTCAACATTCATTAACACTTTGTTTCATAGTGTTGGAATACACTATCAATTTTTGTTCTAAATAACACAACTAAAAATATTACCAGCACATGTCATTAGTGAATTATAAACATTAGCAATATATTATTAAAACAATGATATTTATACGACCATTTTATGATAATTTTTCTCTTCTATCTTTTCATTGGACAAAAACAATAAAAAGACCCAAAAGAAAATAAGAAAATAATAAATCATGAGAAAAACTTGTCTTAAAGATGTTTAAAAATAGTTTAATCAATAAAATTTCCGATACTCTTATTAACACCTATAGTGTGTGTATGTATTGGCAGCACCCAGTTTCATGTTAAATTTGACAAAAAGAAAAGTGCACGCACGCACCACCAATTAGACGCAAACTCCGAGGCATGACTATGCTTCCAATTCTTGTGACGGTTTGAAGCATCATATCAACTTATCAGACTCTACATACCTATACCTATAATAACTAAGAACTGATTATTAACTAAAGTAAACTACACGAAATCACTGAACTAACAGAACATAAGGAATGAAAAGCTACCAAAAGAGCTCATCCCTGAAATCAAAGTATAATATGGATAATGCAACAAATCATTATGTTTAGGTTTAAATAATGAGCGAGTTTGTCAAATTTTGTAGAAGTTTATATTTGGACATTTCAAATTTTTATATACTTATTAAACATTTTATTTTGATCTCACTTTGTCTTCATGTTATCATCTATAATATTTATCACACCACTTTTTCTTATCTCTATCTTTGTCAAAGTGTATACACCAGCTGAGTTATATAGGGAACATTTTTCCTTTTTTTTTTTACATAAATTTTATTATACAGTGTAGTTTTATTGAAATCCAAGCGGCTCATCGTAATTATGACAATCCTACCACAAATTTGCACTATTATTATGAAACTCAGATACTCCAAAATAGAGACGTACTTGTATCAGATACGTATCGGATACCGATGCTTACACATACGTACTCACGAAGTATCAAAATTAATTATTTTAATTTTTAAAAAATATTTTATCTGATACTTATAGGATACTTCATAGATACACAATGATATTTATAAGATTTCATATATACGTACCCTAGAAAAGATGAAGGGTAAAGAAGTGAGACAATGTTGTAGAAATTCAGTAGAGATGTATATGATTCAATTTTAGATATGCATCGGTAAAATTGTTTCTCGATGAACCATTTAACATTATATTTCTTGTGAATGAAGGTAACGAGAGAGAAGTGATTGAATTAATCAACATTGGACAAAATTTGTGTTCAATGCTTCTCTCGATATCCCAACAAATGAAAATATAATATAGTTTATAAGAAAACTTTACATACATATAATAATGAAGGGTAATCAATGCTTATTTTCTTCAAGTATGTAACATACATATAAGTTTTACTATAAAAAAATTTATTAACGTATCTTAACCGTATCGTATCATAAATTTAAAAAAATTTACGTATTCGTGTACCTATATCGTATTGTACCTGCACTCGTATTTCTATCTGGGCTTCATAAGCACTAAGTAATTTTCATATAGTATACTATGACTCATTCTTTCACATAAAAGATCTTAGATATATAAGTCTATAAATTCAAAATTTGCTAGCAAAAATAAAGTAAAAGTCAATATATAATAAAAAATTATAGTTCACACATGGTTATAGTTTAATTTAAAGACTGAAATATAATCATGAATCAACAATTTCACAAGCCTAAGCAATATATCAAGACATCAAAGTAACTGAAGGAAGAAACCACATTACCTACCTCATGATCCAGGGAACACATGAAAACATAATATTGAAATCCATATATTATTTTCGTCATGTAACATCTTAATTAAGATGGAAACATTTTATTACAAGTTTAGCAGTGTCATAGAGCCATTTCAGTGTCATTTTTAATGCCTAAAATAACACTCAACCACTGCTTCATGCTTCTACCAAGAGTACATGCTTCTTCTGTTTAGGGTAATCCAATTCCAAAGTGTATCCTTCCCAATAGTGCAGTCACTCGGTATCAAATCACAACTAGCAAATATAAAAGTAAAAAATGAATAACATTTAACACAGTGCAAATTAGTGACTAATTTTCACTAGATGATTAATGAATATACCATGTGCCGAAACTAGTAACCATCAACCTATCTTCATTAACCATACAATTTTTAGGTGTTCAAATTACAGATAGATTCGAACACCTAAAAATTGTTGTTAATGATTAATGAGTTTAAACACATGTTATATTCATTAATCATCTACTATAAATATTAAATTTACAACGTATTTGAATTGCGTTAATCACTTAAAAATTATCTTAAAAGGTTGTTTCATTTTGGTTGTTCAAACACCAATATTTGCTAATACTTGCATGTTTGGAATGTCACAAAATCACATACCCTAACACCCTCATATAGTTGAAACTTCAAAATATAACTTTTAACAAATTTAAGGTGTTTGACTGTGATTTATCTAAACTAGCTGCTAATCCAAATATACTCTAGAATGAATGAAACAAATATATATTTTTGGTACAACAGAATGAAACAACTTATTACATGCTAAATATGAGAGAATAATATATATATACCATTGCTTAGTACTTAATTTGAGGTGGTTGATGGTGGTGGTGGTGGTTGAATTTGAGGTCTTTTACGCTTCTTTTTCTCATAGCTAATACCTCTAGCTTTAGATTGAGAGTCTCTAACTTCACGAAGAAAGAGTCTAACAGCACGAGCACCAAAAGGGTTATCTTCAGGTTTCCCACCATTCTCTTCAAAAGCAGCTCTAAGTCTTCCAATCAATGCATCAAGACTTCCCCAAGCTTGTCTGAGAGGACAAGGACATGGTGCAGGTGGGTTTGGATGACCAAAAAATGGACAAATCTGTGAGTGAACCTTAGTTTTCCCAAACTGATCAAGATACCTTAAAAATTCAAGAACATGTGCTCCACTACATCTTGAGAGTGAAAGTGGTGGTCTATGGTTTCTTAGGTATTGACCAAAAGTGTTCCAGTCTCTTCTTTTTTGATTCTCATAGCGACTTAGAGTGTTTGTGTTTGTTGCTGGTGGTACTGCTGAAGAAGAAGATGTGAAATTTGAGATGTTTTTGTTGTCTTCTGAGGCTGTGTTAACGTTGGTGAAGTTGATGATGTTTTTTGTTGACGATGATGAGTTGAATTCTTCAAATGAATTCATGACTAAACTAGATTGGATCTTGGTCGATCTAGAGTCCTTTTATTGACTTGTTTTTTGAGAGAGAAGAGAGAGATGGGGGTGTGATAGAGAGAGATGGAGGGGTAAAAGAACAGTTAAGAAAGAGTGAAGACTATTTTCCTACAAGGCTATGCTACATTTTTGCATTCTTTTGGTTTTTTGATAACTCCTAGAATACTTGAAAGTGTAGTAAGTGGTAATGTTAGGTGCTTTTTAGCAAAAATCCATTTTTAGGAATTGGCAGAGTTTTCTTTTTATATGGAAAATTTGTGTTGCTTTAATTTGACCTATCAAAATGAGAAAGGAGCAGTGGTTTGGACTTTAGGGTTTTTTGTGGAAATGGAAATAGGTTGAATTTGAAAAATGCATGACTGTGAGAGATGATTGATGCAGACAGATAAAGTTAATAGGTGGGGGTAAAATAAAATATATAAAATATGTTTTTTTGTTGATTCTCTTTCTTTTGTTGATTGACAACACCTTTAAGGAAATGACTTATTTGCCCTTCCTTGTCTGACAGGAATATAATGGGATCATCAACCATATATATAGTTGCATATGAGTAGACAGTAGGGCTTTGTATATTTACCATCATTAGACTGTTACTTTTAAAAGAAGTGTTAATCCCTAGATATGATGATTTGTTTTTGCAAATTATAATCATTTCGGTTTCAATTATGAAATTCTAAGTTTTATTTTTGTCCGGTAGCATAATAGATAGAGCCGACACAATTAAATACAAAGAAGTGAGGTGTTTGGGTTCAAACTCCAACTCTTGCATAAATTATACAATGTTTCTGTCAACTACGTTAAATTCACGGGGATGAAAATCTTTGTTTATTTAAATATATTGGTTAAGAAATCCGTTAATATAAACTGTTTTAGAAATATAAATTTTTGTTTTTGTATTAACCATACTACACAATTTTTAATGTAAATTTACTTATTTTTAAAACTTTAGTCAATATCTCAAGAACGTTCACTAGCATTCTCTTATTCTCTTTATTTCATTAGTAATCTCTACCTCTTTGTCTTTAAACAGTAAATCCTTTCAACAATTTTTTTTTTACCTTAAACGTAAGTATTATTTTTCAAAGGGTCTTGTTAACCGGTACCCCTGGAACACTGGTTAAGGAATCTATAAATAGAATTTGTTGTCTTGGAAATATAAACTGTCACTTTTTATTAAGTAATAATTACATTACTTTTTAATAAAAACTTACTTTATTCGGTGTTTAACCAATGCCCCGGGGGCACCGGTTAACATTCTCCTTTTTTAAAACATACATTTTATTAATACTATTTATATTTTGAAAGATTTTTTTTTGAAGAAAAGTTATTATTATTATTTTGAAAGACGAAAAGTTAAAGTATACGCATTAATATTAAAAAGGGTATTTTAGGAAAATTTATATATAAAATTGACACATTAAATTCACTATTCACTTTTCTTAATACATTTGGAAAAAAAAGTAGGAGGTGCTTATAAAAAAGTATGAGAGAGTATCAATTATAATTATTGGATAGACAATATTTTCCTTAAATTTGTGAATCACTTTCATTATAATCTATTTATTATGTATTAAAATTATAAATATGATCACTGTGACAATTTTACAATAAGTATGATCAAGTTTCCTTTTTTTTACTACACTCTTTGCCTCTAATCTTTATCCATTTACTACCTTTTTATTTCTGGTCTAAAATTTTGATTCTTTTAGGAAACCAATATACATAATGAATGATATTCTTTACCCCCTCTTACAAAACTAAAAGCAGGTGTTTCCTCCGATTCTTTTTATAAAAAATCGTTGACTTTTTAGATACATTGAATAAATTATGTATTTGGTTTAGATTATAGATCAGATACATAAATTATTTAATGTATCTAACAAGTCAATTGTTTTTTTAAATAGAACTGAAGGGAGTATTAAACATGTCTACCTTTTATTACTCTTTATGTTCCTTTTATACAACTCTATAATAAAAAATTACGCATATTAAGAAGTGTTAGAATGAAGTGCAACTATTACTAAGTTAACATTTTATAAATAAGAAGTATTATATAAGGATTGATTTGGAAAATGAGTAATACATACATCTAAAAATTTATAGATGATTTTATATTTAAGAACAAACAAATCTTCTAAAATTGTCTTATACTTAGGGACCGAATGAGAGAGTAACATACAGATTGTCATTAAAATAATAATTTTCCTTCCTAATAAAATCAAATTCTGGAAATGAAAATTCTTTTCTTTTTAATGGAAATACTAGAACCAAAAACAATACAGGAATAAATATGAGAGCGATAAATAAGAAAGAGGAAGAAACTAGCCAAATTCAACATAGACCTAAGTTGAGCGCCCATCTACATGACAAACCCCCGACCTATTCCAAACAAAAGAAAACAGAAGCAGACTCTCTCGTGAAGAGCAAAAGAAGACGGGCAATCAACAATCCAAACATGTAATGATCAGGGGTGTTTCTACCGCTCAGCTAGTCGGAGCACACGTCCGGGCTCAACCGATACTTTCTTTGTATTGCTACAAGAAATTTGACTAATAGTGACAGCCAAAATCCGTTATTATAGGGCAAATTTCTGTAGCTAAATCTGTCTGTCATTGACAAATGGCTGTCACTAGATGTTTTCCACATTTACCTATGGAAAAAATCGCAGGTAATTCTAAAGAGACCATTTTTAAATACATTATGGACCTCTACCTACGGTTCGGCCGTCACTAAAACTTATCATTTTTTATTTTTTTTTATATTTTCTATTCTACTATAAATTCTAAAGATGAATAATGCATAAAATTACCACTAAAATTAATTTAATCAATATAATAAAATATTATAATCAATATCATTGGAATTTGAAATCGATTACTATAATCAATTTTTAGAATAAATTGTTGAAGTGACTTAACTAAAGTAATTCTCCATAACTATGAACTATTATACATTCACCCAAATCAATGCTCAATACTCACATAAATACTCAATACTCAAATAAATCAAAATCTATATATATACTCCATCGAGCGGGAGATAATCAAGCACTTGATGATGTTGATAGTATTCGAATATTCATCGCAAAGAGGTCTCAGAAAGGGTATTTACCTCCTAATTTTATTTAGCACACTATTGACAAGTTATGTTTCATCTTTCTTATTTCAAATTGTACTTTTATTAACAAAATGACGAGCTTCTTTTATTTCGATTTATGACTATTCATATATTATGTCGCATGTGAATTTGCGGTCAAAACTTTATCCAGGCTCAATAAAATTTCTAGCTCCGCCACTTGTAATGATCTGCCCTAATCAACCCCACAAACCACCATCGGTCCAACCGTCCAAGCACACAACATGTTCCGTCACCCATTCATGGTATATAAATAAATAACTGCATTGACTTGTAAATTTTTTTTTTACTTGTTTTATGACAATATTTACACAAGTTAAAAAAATGAAGCTTATAAATCAATATTTGATAATAAAAAAAACATCTAACAATAAATAACTGCCTTGACTTTTAAAAAAAAAAAACCTTCCAAGCACACAACATGTTTCCTTGGCTAAATATTAGCTGCACTATTTACTTGTTTTCTGACAATATTTACACAAGTTAAAAAAATTAACCTTTCCCTAAAAAAAAAACCTTATAAATCAATATTTGATTAAAAAAAACATCTAATCTAATTGTTACTCTTTAAACTTATTGCTATTGTTCGATTTAGATTACATATCTCTCTCAAAAATTATAAAATCTAATATAATAGCCTTTAAAAAGAGAAGTTGCTTCCCCTTTTATAGTTTAGAGACAATGGTTAATTATGTAAGTCTGAGCCGTAAAGAAAGTGCTAAGAAAGTGTGATATACACATATCAATCAATCTCCTTCTTCTATTTGCTTTGCATTACATCTAAAATAATTAGAAAACCGTACTATCCAAACAAAACAAAGCATAAAATTTTACCGGTACGTAAAGTAAAATTTTATGTGACCCACATAGATTTGTTTTAGGAATATATAGATTCTACTATTTTAAAAATAAAATTCAATAATTCATATAAGTCCCACGAATTTTTTACAGGAGTATTATCAAATCTAAATTTTTACAATTTTATGTTAATAGTACCACATAAGTCCTACAAAAAAAGTCTTATCACATGAGACTGAACCCAGCAGGGACAATCCGTAAATGTGTTGGACAAACGACAAAAAAAATTAATCTTTTTTTTGACAAAAAAATAATCAATCTTAAATAATTCATATTTTAATTAAACATTATTTAAATTATATATAATACTCTAGTTAACCTTAAATATGAAGAAACAATATATGAATTTGTACCAAAAACTATAGATTTTTTTTTAAAAAAAAAATGTCTTTTTCAAATAAATAATTGTTTTTGAAATTTTCATTTGTTTGTTATAGATTCTTAAAAAAATTAAAATATGAAGATATAAAATTTTAAAATATGCTTCAAATGAGAAACGGTTTGAGTAGCTTGTCTAAAAAATCGTTTTGAGTAATGCTAGCAACACTTTCTTTTGAGCACTCTATAATACTTACTCTCTTATTGATTTAAATCATTGTGGGTCTACACTTTGAAAATTGAACCCGCACAAAATAGTGGGACATACATTGATTCCACCCAATAAAAGAATGAGTCCTAGAGAGGGTGTTAAAAAGTGAGTGTTGGTAGCATTCCTCTTTTTTTTTTTATAACTAATAATTTTTTTATCCTTCAAATAATGATCATAATCTTATTAGCACAAGGTTCTCTAAAAGTCAGCATCTTTGTGTGGCGTCTTTTCTGAAACTGTCTTCCAACAACCGATAACTTAATCAGGCGAAGGGTCCTTCAACCAAATAGATTTTATTTGCTGAGGAGGTTGTGGCTCACAAGAGGATTCTGATCATCTGTTTTTGACTTGTGACTATTTTGGATAAATTTGGTATGAAATTTATAATTGGCTCCAAGTGGTTTCAACTAAACCAGCTTGAGTAAAGGATCACTTGCTTCTTTTCCGATCATTGGTTGGCTACTCAAAAAACATTTGTTCTGCTTTTTATCTAATTTGGCTTTATTGCGATTGGGTTATCTGGCGTGACAGAAATGCAAGAGTTTTTCAACAAAAGGGGAATTCAATCATTCAACTTATAGACAAAATTAAGCTTCAATCCTTCTTGTGGTTGAAGGCAAATCATCCTAATTTTGCTTTTAATTATCACATGTGTTGGTTTAATTGCCTTTTATGTTTGTGAGTTATCACTTAATTTATTTTAGATTCATTTTAAGCGTGCTTGTGTTATGGCTATGTCACTTTTTTTTTCCTTTCCATTGTTAACCTAATGTAACAAATACTTCTTCTATCTTAGTTCTTCTCTAACATTCTTTGTGCTTGAGAGACTAAGTTTTGCTTAATATATTTCATTTAAATTTTAGCTTCTTCAAAAAAAACTAATTTATTTTTATGAAAAAGTGTTGGGAAAACAAACACAAAACATCTTATCTTATGCTTTTTAAACCTAATATCTAAAAACCAATCTCTAGATTATTAATAATTTTTTTATTTTTATAATAGGTAACAAACATACACATACGGCTTAGATAATATATATAAATAATTTTCATAGCATATGTGATACAGCTGCATATATAAAATGTTTTTTTTCACTCTTATTTTTTTTGTGTAAATCAGATATATTTACGCAAAAGTAAAGAGATTAATCGTTTGATTCGGGTAAAACCGTAGTTGGTGGCAAAACACTCCTTTAATACTTTTAACATTACTGAATCTTAGGGTTTAATTTGGATCCATAACCTTTAGCTAAACTGAAAGAGATCTTACTCTTAATTTTTCCACCCTTATTTATTTGTACTTTATTTTCACCTTGATTGTTTTGGTCGCTCTGATTTTTTAAACAAAAGGGCTTGATAATCTAAAATTGGGGTGGAAGGTAAGCTTTAATTAGGATCATTTATTTGGGTGAATGCATTTATATCGTTCTTGTCAATCAGTTGATGAAGATGTCACTTCCAACTATAGCATGTAAAATTTGTCAACAGACAAACTTAAATAAACATTTTTTTTTTTTGTAGGAAAACTTAAATAAAATAGCAATTTGTATTTTTTTTTAAGGGTCAGTATGTTCAACTTAAATGCTATACTCATATTTATGATGAATCTAATCCTTTAAATAATCCAGCTTTCGTAACTATTTTAAAAGAAATTGATATATTTGATGCAAAGTTTAAACCAAATGCATCAATTTTCTTTGACTAATTTTAACTTATGATTAAGGATAAACGGTGTATTAATCTTAGTAAGTGAGTAAAAAAAATCTAGTTTTTGGTTACAATTCTAAGTGATTTAATCTCATTTGTTGATGGTTTAATTGAAGCTGGTAGGAGGGTCATTAATGGAGCTCAAGTTGATGAGTTTGTGACCAAAATGAAGGTTTCGGCCCCACCACATAAGCATTAAAAAAATCATATATTAAGTTACACTAATTCAAATGACATGATCTCTTGTCCAAGAAGAACTGTGTCAATAATGGTCTCTAGGCTATCATTTTGCATGTGTAAGCTGGGTCTCTGCGATGATTATCCCATTAATGGAGCCTTGTGTGCTTTTTTAATAAGCAATTTTTTTTTATTAATGGGAGTACAAATTAACCAACAACATATTTGAAAGAAGAAGAGAAAAACAGATGAGATGATCTTGGTCGCAGGGGTGGCCCTAGGGTGGACAAGAGGGACCGCAACTCAAGACACTATTTTTTTATGGACACTATTTTTACTTAGTAGTTAATACTATATAGATATATCGGTAATTAAGTTTTTAGCCCCTATAAATATTCACAGTTTTGTTTTTATTCTCTACAAAATAAAATCACACTTTTTAGTTCCTGTGACATTTTCATTAAGCATTTTAGGGACCAAAAATGTTGATAGAAATTTTGACAGGGACCAAAAATGCTGATGGAAAAATTTTATAAGGACTAAAAATGTTGGTGGAAAATTTTATAGGGATTAAAAAGTGTGATTTTATTTTGTAGGGACTAAAAACAAAACTGTGAATATTTATAGGGATTAAAAACTTAATTAACCCTAGATATATTTCTTTTTAATTCGCTTTGACTAATTCTACTGAAAATATATTTTTAGATAACTTTGATTATAAATGAATATCTTACAATAAAAAATGCAAGAAAAAAAGAATCGAAATAATTAAAATGGTACAATTGATTGTTTCGTCTAGGGCACCAAAATATTTAGGGTCGACCTGCTTGGTCGTATTAGCAATTTAACACCACTTTGGCATTAATCTATGATCATTTACTACGTTATCAATATATGTAATTACAAAGTTGTCGTTAACATTCTTGACTTACCCTTTTCAAAAAAAACATTCTTGACTTATCTTGATGACATGGCATATGAAGAATAAATACATCTAAAAATTTGCAAAGGATCTTATATTTAAAATCAAATAAATGTGTCAAAAGAATAGTATAATCAGGGACAATGGAGAGTATTGTTTAGACTATGAATAGTCATGGAACACTTGTCCTACTTTAGAATTATTGATCTTAATGTCTATTAAAGGAACTAGAATTTGAATGATACCGTAAACTTGGCAAACATGTAATCAAGTTGGCTTTTGTATTGGTTGTGAGTTTTGGTTTGTGCTTTTGTCATCCATGTAATCAAGTTGGTTTAGGAAGTTTTGTATTGGTTCTGTTAATGTTTTGCATTGGTTCAAGAGTTTTTGTATTGGTGTGGGGTCTCTTTTGTCATACATACTTGATAACTATCTCTGCTTGTAATTTTGGTTCCATCCAAAGCATTCCTTATGATGTGATTTTTTTCAATAATTTTTCTTTGCTTCTCCAAAGAAAAACTCCAAACATTGATATATGCTGCAGCTCATGAGTAAAAATGTACTAGTATGTTAAATAGTTGTCAACAAACTCAAGCAGCAGAAGAGGTACATGAAACCATTTTGCAATATTAATACAAGAACGAACGAAATACAATAGAAATCTACAGTGTACATGAATTTCATCTGTTGTAATACATCCCAGGTGTCTCGAGACCAATTTTTTCACCGAGTCTCTTCGATATTAAACCAAAATTGGTCAAAATCTTAGTGTACTCAAGACCTATTACTTACACCAGTTTCACAATTCACTTCCACAAGTGATAATTTGAACCAACAAGTACATAGAAAAAAGCATATGAAATAACATTATTCACAAAAAAACCCTATGAGGTGTGGATACTACATTTTTCTGTTCGTCTTTTCTTGCTGTAAACATATTTTTAAATGAATATGGATTTTCATCTCTCATGTACTGCTACATATATAACAGGAGGTAGCAATGTAAGCTTCTCGACACTGTTTCAACCCTCAAACGTGATATAGCTTAATGATCTGGTCTATCTTTGCTCGACAAACGGGGCAACCCCATTTCTTTGTTTTAACCTCATTCAAGCAAGACATGCATCCAGCAACATGGCCACAGGGTATGCATGCCCCTTCTGCTGGAGCATCTAAACATATCACACACGTTGAACCACTTCCACCAGCAGTAGCAGTTTTCCCTTCTTCATCAGGTAGCTTCTCAACTACTGGAGATGATACATCAACAGGGCTGGAATCAATTGACGGATAACGAATCGAGCCATCTAATTGAACATCATCAGCAAATGGAGGAGCTGATGGATTCAAATCCAGACCGCTAGTAGTATGGCCAGCAGAGACATTGTCATCGTTCTGGACATGTTGAGTATTGCCACCTGGAACAGCTACAGTTTCATTATCATTTATATTTGGTGTGCCAAGAAAACCTTGCACTGCACTCACTCCATTGATGGAAGAGCTTGCTTCAGAGTTTGGCTGGGCATCAGGAAAGCTTGGCCTCTCGTGAAGAGCATGCTGAATAGATGCTTGGATAGCCATAGCCAATTCTGGGTCTTCAGCATCAGGTGGTGCTGTTGGTGGAACTGTAGGCAGATTATTATGCAAAAATGCTGGACTTACCTGGAAAAATCAAAAGTTCATGGAGCATTATGCAGGGAACAAGCCAGTTATGTTACGCACCAAATGTTTATTACTTCATTATCTGCAAACCTTTGCAAAATTCATCTGGGTTGCAAATGACTAACGCGAAATTAAAGAAAAATATCATAACTTATTTTATTAATCAATATGAAAATAAAAAGTTAGAAATTGGATGCAAGAATAATGTACTTCAAAAAAATAAAGGAAATAAAGAAAATGGAAAGGCCGTAGTATACTAACTTATGCTTTGAAGATTTGTATAAACACTGAAATCAAGGTCAAATGTCAGGAAATAATAATTAAACTAACATTTGATGGGAAGGATCACTTATCAGTATCAGAATGTTTGCACCATTTATTGGTTTTCAGGAAGAGAAAATAATAGATTGAGAAATCTTCCATTATTAATTGCAAATCAAATACTGATTTTTTTATGAACGAAAGGATCCCTCCATCTTTTAGTATATTCATTGAGCACCAAATGCTGCAAACATATTGCTAGAGCAAATCGCCGAAAATTTTAATTTGGCCACTCTAGCATTTTTCAAGATAAAGAAAATAATTATCAACAATGAAATAATATCTTTTTATAGAGAAAACACAAATTACTCTCCCTCTTTCATAACAGACCCACAGTGAGAAAGTAGGCTATTTACTAATTTACAAATTGCCCTTAATCCAAAAATTTAGCAGCATATCATTTTCCTGCAATTAGTTTTTCAAACTCCTGGGCTGATTTCGAGCAAAATCTTTTTTCCAATTCCCAATTTGTTCATTGATCTTTGAGCTACATTCCATCTAGGAAAAAAAAATCCCTCTATAAGTTTAAAGTTCCCTCTAAAGTCAAGTCCTTTATTTGGAATGTGGCGCTTAATAGAATTAATATTTAACGTTGTGTAGGTTCTCCTAGGCCATATAAGGCTCTCCCTCCCTCCTGACATCTGTGCTATGTATACTGGCACTCGGAATCAACTCCAGTCCTCACATGTTTTTACAATGTTTCTCTTAGAAATTCAGTGTTCGCTATTTCTTGTGAATGTTAGGCATACCTTGGATCAAAAAACAGCCACCACCAAAATATTTTTCCCACTAGAAGGGGTTAGAGATACATGGATCAAATAATGCCATAATATCCTATCATAATCATGTCTGATGACTGACCATTTAAATATAAGTTCTCTCAATTGTTTGGCCTATAGTTTTTCTTAGATCCCTTTACCAATATTTTATGACTAGTTTTATATGTTTTGGACTTGGTAGAATATAGTGTAAGTTTGTGTCAATTTGCAATTCATGCAACATTTTGGTGCATATTATGGTTGAGTGTAACTCAACATTTAAGGAGGTTCCTTTGGGACAGTACTGATATAGAGATAAGATTAGATGATTGGTTTCTATTTGGTCTAAAGAACTTGGACATTTAAGGGAGTCCCCCTAACACATATGTTGAGGGATTTGGCAGCTTTGGACCATTGACGTTTTGGTTTTTGCTCTATAATGAGGATTTCTTATACTCCAAAATTAGTTGTCATTTCTTCGAAAAATACTAAGAATAATAAAAACATTTCTTCATCTTAATAATTTTTTCTTTGAAAAAACGATACTCTTTATGGATCAACCTATTAGTTACATGCATATACAGTTAATAAGCAAAATATTAACTGTATATAGAAACTCTCGAACAAAATACACAGAGATTCAAGCAAAATTAACAAACAGAATAACATAAGTATATATCAGTAATCACATGTGACAAACCTGCGGCATTCCTTTGCAAGCATTAGAAAACCAAGTAAGTTGTTGCCTGTCATTCTCACTTGCAGGCCCAAATTTAAGGCGTGTTCCTGAAAAGGCACAGATAAAAATCAACAGAATCGAAGTCAGTCAAGAAGGAAGGAAGCATTTCCTGTATGGAAAACCATAGTTCTAAAAAACCAAAGGGTAAATACCATGTATAAAGTAAACAAATTCCAACAACATACATAAATACTCAAAAACAAAAAAGAACACAAAATTAAAGGGACAATCAAACTTAATAATTATAATCAACTGTATCGTTTCCCAACAAAATAAGCTTTAAATGTAATCAAAATGACATCCCATCAAAATGAAGTTCTAAATGTAATCAAAATAGAATCTCAACAAAATGAAATTCTAAAAGTACTCAAAATGACATCCCATCAAAAAAAGACAACAGCAAGGTCTAAAAGTAAACAAAACAACCCACATGGGTTGGCCTGGTGGTGTAGTCTTGGGGACCTTGGACAAAGTCTCAGTTTCAAATCCTCCTGGTGCCAATTTATGTGGGCTAGCCCACCCCTCTGGTGGACGATGGGATCGGTCTCCCGGATTTGTCGGTCCTTGGACCGTATACCGAGTTTACAAAAAAAAAAAAAGACTTAAGCAAAACATGAACAGAAACAGAAAGGACGGAGAAAAACAAAACGAACCAAGAAGAACTCAAACATAAACATAAAGGAAGGAGAAAAACCAATCAAACATGTGGGTTATACAATATTAGGTCACTCAAAAGGGGCAAAAGTACCAATATACCCCAACTAATTAAAAAAGAAAAAATTAAGGTTTTTGAGAATTTTCACCCAAAATTGCAATAGCCGCCATCAAACTGATACGGTAGCAGGATTGTGCCGCGATGGTGCTGCTTTTCAACCGCTAATAGCGGCCACTGTTGTTGCTACTTTCAACGGTGCTTCACGGGCCTATGGTGTAGCAATGGAGGATTGTGCCCCAACGCTACACCGCTATAGCACGCTATTGACAACATAGCTCTAGTCTAGAGTAAAGCTTTAATGGATTTATGATCGCAAGGTCAAAATAGACTTAATCACACATACACTCATTTTTCTGTCAAACTCACATTATTTCAAGTAAACATACAAATACCAGTGAACTATAGATTATACCGGTGAGTTTTAAAATTTGGATTTGCATTTGGTTTGGGCCTTAATTTCCCTTATCTTTCTCTACTCTTATCACCATTATTAATATATGAAATTATTAATATACAAAATAAGGGATATAAATTGAGGTGTTAGATACACATACTCAGTGCTTCATAAAAATTCCCTTATCTTTCTCTCCATTAATTTTTCTCTTAAATATACACTAGTATATCTACCACTTTATAGTTCTAGCGGTATAACAAGACATAAATACCCAAAACTAATTGTGACAAGGCATGGATGACCAAAACGAAAAAATGAAGATAGACATGAAAAGAAAAAGAAGAAAGTATAGGAGATTTACTGGTAGTCTTATCACTAATTGCCACTGATGGATCCGACTGACGAAGCTTTGGTTCTTCTAAATTGGCCTTCCACAGAGGAATAATTGTACGGGGTCGTGCATCCTGCTCATTTAATTATATGCTTTGTGAGAACATACAAATAGATATATTATGATAGGGGAATAATATCTAGCCAAATGAAAAGCACCAACTCGATTCTTATATGTTAGTTTTAATTGTAAACTAAAAACTAGTAACTACAAGCATTTCAACGTCCCTGTAATAGTTTAACATTTTTCCACGTAGTAGAAAATTAAAATAAGGTAGTAGTTCAAACTTCTTCCTGTGAATGGAACATAGACTTATTATTTTGTGTGTGCCTGTATATGTGAAAGTGTAATTTAACTAATTATGGAGTACCTGCAAAGAAGCATACACGGCAAGCTCCAACTTGTAAGGCGTGGTGAGAACACGGGAGCCTACTGGTAAAACAACCGCCCAACTGCGAAGAAGATTGACAAATGAACATAATCACATTTTTTTTTTTACAAAACTAGATTAATTAGCCATAACATAGAAAATGCAGAAGTGAACTGCGATGCTTCAACATGTCACATCATACTCACACTTTTCTCGATACCAAATTAGGAGCTACAACTTCTAGAAATCCAGGTCCATGAAACTCCCGCAGCCAACCAGAGAACAAGCATATATGACTCTGCAAACAGTACCCATCATTTTAATAACTTATGTACTTACGTAACA
>Ga0315915_1001657_pt1 | contig 27250 bp, 10 predicted proteins | sample MpolbnodulesMG_FD_207738 | JGI IMG/M metagenome (GOLD analysis project Ga0315915, IMG submission 207738) | Medicago polymorpha root nodule microbial communities from Los Angeles, California, United States - branched nodules | ecosystem: Host-associated > Plants > Roots > Nodule | place: USA... | reverse complement strand
CTTATATTTATAGAGATAGAGAGAGAGAGAGAGAGAGAGAGAGAGAGAGAGAGAGAGAGAGAGAGAGAGAGAGAGAGAGAGAAGAAAGACACAACAATTTATAGTGGTTCCTTCCACAATCCAGAAGTAGTCCACTCCCCCTTTCACTTCCAAGGAGAGTTCACTAAAATCAATATATGATTACAATTGCTCAAGCACAAAAGCAAGAGACTTTAAACTACTCAAGCAGAAAAGCAAGAGGTTTCCTATGCTCAAGCACAACTGAAGAGACTTCATATGCTTAAGCACAAAAGCAAGAGACTTCTATTCATACAAAATTACAAAGAAAATGTTTGAGGTTGAACACTTGATATACAATCAGTGGTGTTCACAATACAAATCAGATACGACTCTTAAGACTCTATAATTTCTAAGATATGAAAGTTGTTAAGAAATTTAAAGTGAACTTTGATGTAGAACAATTTCAGGAAAGGTTTGGCACTTGTAAAATTGTTGTAAGAGTCTTTCCAATCTTCAGGTCTTCACTCTTTTATATAGAGGTGTGAGAAATACGTTGGAAATTGCCAGCAGAAGAGTCGTTGTGAAGCTTGATCAAATCACCAATGATCTGTTGCTTGATTTGGTTATTGTCCTATGAAGGAACAATTTCAAATCCATTCAATGTATAGAGCATAACCAGCGTAGGTGCATCTGTATTCTTGTACTATAGCAGACTTGAAGAGTGAAGTAGTGGAGTAGTGGTTGTACAATTGTACTATTGTCCTTTTTCTGCGCTCTTTAGTGGATAAGCATCAAATGCCTTCAAATTCCTATGAATTAGCCGTTGCTCCAGGCTTCCATTCCTTCTTCAGCCATAAGCATTTAGAATAACAACTCTAACAAACTTTAGCTTCCAGTCTTTAGCTTCTGATGATCTTCAGCTTCTGATGACGTCAGCTTCTGGTAGACAGCTTCTGATGATCTTCAGACGCTCTTTTCTTCAGATGCTTTCTTGCAACATAAGCTTCTTTTGTAAATTCCATTGCTCTCATTTGTTCTTCCAGAACCTATGCTTGATATAAAGACACACAAATTTTTGTCTATGGTCTTGCACACTTGAACAAATATTAGCATATCCAATTGACATTTTTAGTACCTTGTTATCATCAAAAGGGTAATGTCAAACACATTTTGTTCCAACAAACTATTGAATCATTTGCATCTATTCTCCCTAGGTCTCAAAAACTCATTGTTCATAAATTCTTCAAGATTAAACACTTTTTCTTAGAATCACTTTGTGCTTTGAGTCATATTGATTTTCTAGGGTGCTAGTAGGGATTGTAAGTTGGTTTTTTCAAGGAGATTGGTTGGGCTAAATCAAGGCTCCAAAGTGAAGTGAATAATCTCATTCCACCTCCAAAGGGCTTGGGGGTCTTTCTAATTGTTCTTGAAATTGAAGGGGATTCATTTACCGGACGTAGCATCGAAGACTTGAGTGAAGAGTTCGAAGGGGTGCACGGGTAATTAAGGATTCCAAGATTCAAGAAGCACCAAATTCAAAAGTTATTTGAAGATTGAGGGAGTGCTTACATAGGGGTTGAAGAACTATGATTGTTCCAAGGAACTCTTGTAATCACATTTGTATTCAACATTGTTACTATTAGTGGATGACCTTGGTGGAGACGTTTTTCACATATAGTTGATGTAGCCCGAAGCAAGGATGAAAGGGTGAACAACTATAAAAATATCGGTGTCGTTCTCTTTTCCTTATCCTCTTTAATATTCGTGAATTGTATATGTTGATTGATTAATTGATATTGTATAAAATTGATAGTTGATCTAAGTGACTTTTGATAAAAAAAAAATTAAAATTGATTTAACTCCTTGAGTTAGGTTTTACTATTGTGCTTGGATCAATTAGTTTCAATGCCTATTCAATTCATCAACTGCATATACTTTGTGTTTTTGATTGATAGCTTGTTATATTTCACTTTAGGTTTGGATTTGAAATTGTCTAGTTTTGAGAATTGTCAAGATTCATTAATATTTGATTAATTGATTGTAATAAGATTTACATTGTGAACTTCTCAATTCTATTGTAAATCTCATTGACACATAATCTTTAACTTTTTGTAATTTTTTTGATTGTTCAAGCTTGTTTCCAATTAGTTAAAACATTTCAAATCACTTTGTTAAAGATAAATATCCAAGACTGACACTTAATCATAGCCCTAGAGACTACGACACCAAAGACAATAAAAAAAGTCCTGCAACTCACCAAGCAAAGAAACTAGTCATGTACGTGTTCTACTCATCCATAAGAAAAAGGTAGGCGGTCAACCAAACAACCACTAGGGGTTAATTCACAATTCATAATTAAACATAATCAAATGAAGTGATTAACATAATTCAATTTCACATGATTAATAAATTCAACATCATCATAATCCAACAAGTATACAAGCAAAATCAATTAATGTATACAATTAGAGTCTGGTTCAAATACTCACAATCATCAACAAAAACCACCAATGCACATATACACTGATTCCCACAAGACTTGACTCACCAATTATTAAATGCATGCAATGTTGTAGACTCTTCTAGATGCATGTGGTACCAAAGGATTCTGGAGATGATTTTACCGTTAATGAATCCACACCCACGTAAGAGTACAACTCCTCCTACGTATTTTGTAACACCCTAAACTCTCAAAGCGATAATTTACGTTAATGATACGACATATCAAGAATTTAGATGTTACATCTTCAATAAATCACCATGCATACATAATTAACAATTATCTCAAAACGTCGCAGCGGAATACAATATAATAATATAAACACCTAAATAAAATATCTCCAACGTCATCCCACATAAATAAGTCTCCATGTAGCCATAATATCATACAACTCATGTAAGCATTAATACGTAATCTCAAAAATCTCCAATAGACAAAATAAAGCTAAACATCAAAGACTGGCCCCTAATCAGAGCCCTAAAGTCTAAGACACTGAAATGCAGTAAATGAGGTAGAATCCAAGCTATCCTCAAGCAACTCACCAAATCAAAGCAAAGCAAACTACTCCTACACACCGTCTACCCATCCATACAGATAAGCAAGACAGTCAACCAAATAACCACTGGGGTTAGTTCATAATTCACAATTAAACAAAATCAAACATAAGCATTCAAGGATCTCATGCATAACACATATACATACTCATCCCTCCTAGAATACTAACATCTCATGAATATTATCCCTCATTCCATACACATCATGCTATCACAATTCTATCATAGCACATCAAGCATATTCATCCTTCAATCAAATCATCAACAAGGTACATCACTTAACAACATCAATCAATATAAGAATTACTCACCTTATTCGTCATTTAGCATAATTAACTCGACAAATATTATTTATCATTTCAAAGGTATAAGCAAGGAAATTATGATCACCAAAGAGATCATTTAATCACATACATATAATTCACATTTCATTATTTTCACCAATATAAACGTTATCAATTAAAATCACCAAGTGTACAAGTATCACCAAAAATAACAAACATCACCAAGTACACGTCTTCACATGTCACCAAATTTCACCAAATACACAATTCACCAAATACACAATTCACCAATGCACACCAATCACCAAATACACATGGAGGCTGAATACAAACATGTTGTCCAACCACAAAGAAGACTAAACCCGACAATGAAGGAGGTGGTCAAGAAGGAGGTACTAAAATTGCTAGATGCGGGTATGATTTACCCTATCTCAGATAGCACTTGGATGAGTCATGTTCATGTGGTACCAAAGAAAGGTGGAATGGCGATGGTGGCTAATGAAAAAAATGAATTGATACCCACCCGTACCGTCACCGGTTGGAGAATATGTATAGATTACCGGAGGTTGAACCAAGCAACAAGAAAGGATCACTCCCCATTACCATTCATGGATCAAATGATAGAGAGGTTGGTTGGCCAATCCTTTTATTGCTTTTTGGATGGGTATTCGGGGTACAATCAGATTGCGGTATCTCCGGAAGATCAAGAAAATGTTGCCTTCACTTGTCCATTTGGTATGTTTGCTTATAGGAAAATCCCTTTTGGGCTGTGTAATGCGTCGACGACCTTTCAAAGGTGTATGCTCTCCATCTTCTCTGACATGATAGAGAAGAACTTTGAGGTATTTATGGACGACTTCTTTGTGTTTGGTAAGTCTTTTGATCAATGTTTGTTTCACCTAGATGATGTTCTTTAAAGATGCACCGAAACTAACCTCCTTTTAAATTTGGAAAAATGTCATTTCATGGTAACTGAGGGTATAGTTTTGGGGCATAAGATAAGTGGCAAGGGCATCCAGGTGGACCAAGCCAAAATAGAGGTTATAGAGAAACTTCCCCCTCCTGCTAATGTTAAAGGAGTAAGGAGTTTCTTGGGGCATGCTGGTTTCCACCGGCATTTTATAAAGGATTTTTCAAAAATAAGCAAGCCCCTTTGTAACCTCTTAGTCAAAGAAAATTATTTTAATTTTGATTCTGAATGCTTAGATGCTTTTTCTTTGATTAAAAACAAGTTGGTGACTGCACCAATAATCATTGCACCAAATTGGGATTTGACTTTTGAACTTATGTGTGATCCAAGTGATTATGATGCTGGCGCAGTCTTAGGCCAACGAAAGAAAAAAATATCCATGAAATTTACTATGCAAGCAGTCTTAGGCCAATGAAAATCCATGAAATTTACTATGCAAGCAAATTTACTACCATTCCTTCTGCATCAACAGCAAAACCAACACCATCTTCAATGATGTCCCACAACACATCACCAACACAAATTATATGGTTGTACATCTTGCTCGTCCACCATGAAAACTGAGTAGCATCTCCATTGAAGGATAAAGGTCTCATAGAATAATTGTTCTTCTCAGTAGGGGAAGTGTTGTAATCATAGTTGACAATCGAATTGTTGTTTCTACCAGAACCAGTAGCTCCACTACCATTTTCATCAATAGACATGTTTTTCTCTCTAGATCTTCAGTTGTGGCACGATTAAGTGGTTGAGCACGGATAGTGCTCTGATACCAATTGAAGGTGAGAAAAACACAAGAAGAAGGGTTACATTATGTTGGCTTTTTCAAATTTTTAAGTGTTTTAACACTGGTTAGATTCTGAAGTTTTTTAGACTCTGACTCAGAGTCTGATAGCAGCGGTGTAAAACAAACACAAAGTTATATATATATATAGAGAGAGAGAGAGAGAGAGAGTGTGTGTGTGTGTGTGTGTGTGTGAGTGAGTGAGTGAGTGAGTGAGTGAGAGAGAGAGAGAGAGAGAGTGTGAGTGAGATAGAGAGAGAGCAGACACAAAGCAATTCTACCGGTTCCTCCTACAATCCAAGAGTAGTCCAATCCCCTTGCACTTTCAAGGGATTTTCACTATAATCACAATTGATTACAAATGCTCTAGGACATAACCAAGAGACTTCCTATGCTCAAGCACACAAGTAAGAGACTTCCGAATAATAAATGGCAATTAAAAGAGACTTCTTAAGAGCTTACAAATAAGAGAGTTTTCATACACTTAATATACAATCAGATGTGTAAACAATTACAAAACAGAACACACTCTTAGAATTTTAGGGCTTAGAATTTTTAAGATATGAACTTAGTAATAAATTTTTAAGTGTTCAATGCACTTTTGAATTTGAAAGAGTAAGGGCACAATTAAAATTGCAGAGTCTTGTTATTATTATTCAAGTCTTCAGCTCCTTATATATGCAAGGATTTGAGAGACGTTGAAGAGGTGTCAGAGCATTAAGAGTTATTGAGAAGCTTCAAATCAAAGACGTTGGAATATTGCTTGATGTGGATAATGTCGTTGATAGGACATTTGAAATTACTTTACTACAACTGAAATTATTCATCCATTCTTTTTGTCCTTGAAGTTCTTTGTTTGTATATGCACATGATCAGAATAAGACAAACTATACTATCTGAGTCTAATAGAGACATCTTCAGAAGAAGATAAAAGTCTGACGTGGCTTCTGGGTCCCTCGGAGTCTTATGTTTTTCAGAGTCTGATGGTCTTTAGAGTCGATGCAAATCTTCAGCTTCCCTTGTTTCCAATTCCAAAAGCTCTTTCATATATTCTCCAGATCCAAACTTGATTTTATATTATGAATTTTAATCTATGATCATGCACACCAATAAATATATTAGCATATATAATTGTTATTTAATACTTTGTTATCATTAAAACTTTAGAGGTATTGTACAAATGTATGTTAAGCACTGGTTGCAGATAAATGCCGTATAGGTCATTACAGTAATTTTCTAGTGTCAGTGAACAATTTAGTGTGTGAGATGAGCAATTTTCTCAAATTTTAACATTAACCACTCACTCCATTGTTAAAAAAAAGATCAACAACTCACTCAGGGCAAGCAAACCCCATATCAGTTCTACAGAACACCCAAAATCATTCATTTGCAACTCCAAAATGGGAGGTGGTGAAGAAAAGCATCTCGAAGACTGTTCTGTTTCCAAGTTAGTTTCATTTCATTTCTTCTTTCTTTAATAATATATATTTCTCATCATTCATAAAACAAACCAATCTTATTTCATTCACCGATTCACTTAAACATAGTTTTAATTTTCTTTTATTCAGTAACGATTATTTGGTGTTTGCATAAACAATTGTTTATACCCAGTTTGCTGGGTAGGTGTTATGATTTGATTTTCTGATCTGGCGAGTTTCTTAGAGGGGAAACATAGATATAGGCGTTGAAAATCATTCAGTTAGAACCTAAGTTTTTTTTTTTAGGGATTGGCGACGGAGAAATTTTTTATTAATTAAAGTGGCACTAATGGTCATTTTACAACCGTTCCGTTCGGAGGGGATTCAAACTCAGTACCTTGATGTTTTAATCAAAAATACAATATTTCTATTTCATCTAGGTTTGGGTTAGTGTGGTCAAATATTAGCCATGGCGGATATCTGTGAAGAATTTTTGGGAAACTGCTATGCCCAATTTGTGATGGATTGCGGCGTCATGGGACCATACTTTGATACAACAGTTCCATATGTCGGCCTGCATGTCTGGTTTTTTGCTTTCCGCCATCAGCAACATTGATCTGGGTTAACGTTGTCAAATATTGGCCATGGCGAATATCTGTAGAGAATTTTTAGAAAACTGATATGCCCGATTTGTGATGGATTGTGGCGCCAGGGGACCATACTCAGATATGGCGGTGCCATATGTCGGCCGATATGTCGTATTTTTGGCTTTCCTCCATCAACAACAATGATTTGGGCTTTGAGTTGGAGTGAGGGTGGTGTCTCTTTTAAATGGTTATGTTTTGGTTTAGTCGGGATGTCTGCAATGGTTATGTTTTGCGTTAGTCGGGATGTCTGCAGCTGCAGAAGGAATATCCATAGTATGTGTTAGTGGGTTAAGCTTGACTCTATTGTTGGATACTCGTCATTCTTCTTGGCGATTTTGTTTATTTTATTCATTTCTTTTACTACATTTTAAGTTTGTTTTTCTGTTATGTTGCAAATGCTATATTCGAATGTGAATTTTGTTTGTAATGTTACGGAACATGGAAAATTTGCAGTGCATTGGGCACTTGGGTATTCTCGGTAGCAGGAGCTTTGCTGGCAATTCCAGTAGGGATAAAGCGCAAATCTCTGGCACCCCTTGTATTTTTTGGCACCACTGGTACTATGCTGGATATTATTATGGGAATTACTGCGTGTGAAAGGGAACATGCCGAGCGACAAATGCAGCTACTTGAAGCTCAAAATGCTGCAACCGAAACTTCATTGGAGGAGACACATACCGATTCATAACCTCTAAATATCTTGATGTTATTAATGTTGTCGAATTTGTTTGGTCATGTAATTGTAACAAACTAAATGCAATTTTCTGGCAGCCTGACCTAATGAGCTTTCAATTTATGTTTGTTGTTGCCCTTTATCCTCCAACACTGTAAACAAAAAGGTGAATAACCGAATGAGAGATGTTCTTAGTTTATTTATTTGTAGAGATTTCAGAAAATTTTAGTTCTTTCTTTTTCCAGTGTTAACGGTAATGGAAAAAAGGCTTAATTGCATTCTTTATAGCATAGCTACCATACCATAGTGTGTATGTTTGGTTCAATTTTTCGATGAGTCAAAATTTATTCTGGAGGTATATAATTGATTTTGACATGTTTGATTCCTCTAGACTAAGATTGATTTTACCCTTGGAATTTATTTTAACTTGAAGAACTTCAGTTAGGAAATCAATTAGTTGATGCTGAGATGATACATGCACTAGTTTAAAGAAGCCATATTGGATTTACATACTCTAATAAAATGACAGTCAATATCAATGTGTTTGGATATGTGATTGTGTGTGAAACTGCTGGCAAGCAGTATTGACTATTGAGGATTGACTATCACAGACCATTGTGGAATTCATGGGATTTTCCAAGGCACAGAGCAACTGGCTAATCCATAAGAGTTTAGAATTGAGGGTGGTCTATATATTATATGCTCCTGCATTAATTTTACAGCTGCAATTTGCTTTTTGGATTTCCATATTCTAAGGCTTGAGCCATAAAAAAGTTGAATCGAGTTTCTATATACTTGACAGCTCCCTCAATCTTCATGAATTCTATAAGTATTGCATAAGGTGATGATTGGCTTGCAAATGAGGCGTTCTTGGTTTTGCCGTGATTTAGTTTAATCTATTTACAGTATATGTTATGTCTTATATGCTATATCAGGACGAAATATGGTGAGATAGATCAGTTTAACTATCAACCCTCTATAGAGAGAAAAGGTCTATAAAAAAAATGGTTTCAACCTAATGAAGCTAATGTCAGTCAAAGATTAACAGGTATATTTCCTACGACAGAGGTAAATCACCTTGCGAGAATGAACCCTCTCTAATCCAAGAAAGTAATGGTGGTCTCCAATATCCTTGAGCTTAAAATTGGCTTGTAATAGTTGAAGTTTGCACCAACAATGAGTATATAATCTGCATTATTCGATAAGAATGAACAGATTTGAACTTGTCTGCTTTGTAAAAAGGGAATTGTCATGAGAACATTGAATGAATCTCTGAGCCATTATGGTTGTGGAGAACTTGTTGAGTTTGCATACCAAGTTCTCTCCCTTAATGGGACATCCAAGTGCTAGAACTCTTCGGAAATATCCCCATGAATAAAGACGTTATTCATGTCAAGTGGTATCAATGACCATTTTAATGGACACCATGGCTAAAATAACTCTTTTTTTCTCTAAAGAAAGTGGTAAACACCACATGAAATTCACACACAATTGCAAGTTCGAATTAGGGTAACCTAAGAATATCGGCATTGCCAGTTGAACTAGATCTTAAAGACTCTAAAGTGCAAATCTGATCACCTCTTGGACAAATACAGGGTTAGGCTTGTTGCAAAGTGTTGTATCCGTCAAGCAGGAATTGATTTCATTGAGACAAGAGTCTTGGATCATTGATTCAGGTGCAACTTCCAACATTTGTGTCTCTAGGACCTTTTACTTATTCAAGACAATTATCAGTGTCTGTTACTTTATCTATAACAAAATATTTGTGTTCATGCTATAGGGACGATTAATAGCAGTACATTTCTTAATATTGATTAAAACTTGTCCCTTAGAAATAAAATCAACTTTAACCTGTCTGCACATTAGAATTCTAGTAACTGAAATGGTTGTCCCCTTTCTAAATTCAAAAGATTGCCGTTCAATGATTTGATACATATTGGACTTTTTAAATCAGAAATAACATAAAATCATTCTCTTTTCATTGAATTCATGAAAAAATAAAATGGGAATAAACAATATACAAAGGGCCTTATATACAGCTGAAGTCATAGAACTCAACAATTAATGTACCACTAACTAACTAACAGAAGCTAAACTAACTTGTAACAAAATTCTAAAACGATCTAACAATATTTTAACCTTGGTTCTAATCGACTGTATTCTAGAATTTACAGTTTTGAAGATGCAAAACGAGATGTGAAAGTTCCCAATAGATGAAATCACTTGGTTCCAAAACAAGGCAATGTTGCAGAAACCAATTCAAATTTTCCATTTTCAACGTCTAAGTTAGGATCAACAATGATCTCCAATTTCAGAGGACTGTTCTTTCCTTGCTTCAGCAACAATTTTAGAAAAATTAACCAGACATGATAAAAGTTGAATGGTTTAGTACAAAGATGTTTTCCCTCCAATTCCAAGCTCTTACCCGACTCTAATGAACTGGCACTTGTAAGTCCTTCCCGAGTAGGTCTAAGGTCATTAGAAAGTCTTACATTACCATCTTTATCCTTGCATTTACTTTTTAGACCTGGATTTTGGTTAAGCATTTGTTCTCTATAGCTCGAATAGACGTTTTCAGCCTTCATGTTCCCAAACAAGATTTCTGCTGCCCTGTTCTTGACGAGAACCGGCATAAAATATGATTCGTCCCACACATATAACTGCCAAAATTTGCATCAACAAACAAAGGGATTAGTTAAGCATGTTCAAGATTGCAATTTTAAAAGAATATCACAGTTAAAAATCAGATGTATAAAAATACTTAATTCCTAATTTATGAAACGAATAGGGACCACATATACATATTATCTTACACTTGAGATATCTTAGATACTTTAAAGTGGCTGGCATAATGCATAGCTATTGATCAGTTTGGCTATGGATAAATTATTTATTTCATTTATCAAAATGATTGACTATGGGCACATGGAATTAACAGCAAGAAGCTATCTTTCTAATTTAATGTGACTATAATAAATGCAGCAAACAAATAAACCTCAAAAGTCAAACAAATGTTAGAATATGATCACATTCACAGTTAAGAGAAACTAGTAACTATATTTACCATGAAAGGTCTATATATCGAGCATACTGCATGGAGGCGGGTTGGACTTTTCGAACAAACTAGTGGAAAAGCATTTTGCTCAGATCTGAAAAGGGGAAAGAATTATCACTGATCATAATGGAAGGCATAACAAGGCTTAAGTTACAATTATAATCAAAAGTTATACTCTGAATCTAAGGGCGAACCACATAGCTGGCAGCCAGTGCACAAGAGATCTTCCTCAGATTTGGAACATCTCCTACTTAGGAAAATCTTCTCTTTCCCAGTATCACCAGGAGTCTTGGCGTTACGTAACGGAACAATTTCACATATCGATGCAAGGACAGTAGTCTTGCACGATGTTGTTAGCTGTGAGATCTCCATAAGTGAACAGCACTCCGTAGGCTCTCTCTCTTCAAGAACCGTCCAGTTTCTAGGGAGGTACTCTATTTGCTGTATACATTACATAGATTCATTAGTCTATCTAAATCATGCAGTACATGAAAAAGCATACTATTGATCAAAGTAGTGTCTGTAAGTGAAGGAAATCAGCTTATTGATGAATACCAACTAACCAGATAGGTATAGAGATGTTAACATTTTACATTAAAATGAAAGAATTTGCTAGCTTACACAATCGGGCTTACAAAAGGTAACTAACATTTCAAAACAACAAACGTACACAAGGACACAACCCCACTCCTCAAATTTAGACAAGGTTTGCAAGTATACCAACTTGAAACTTGTACCCATTTCATCTCTTTTAAATACACCTATGCTATCGTGTTAATCTTCAAACAACAAAGGTCCTAACTTCCTCCAAACTGTATAATAATGTGTGATAAAGGCAGCTTATAACAACATCAATCTTAAAGCATATCTGCAGCCATTAGATGTAGTGTGTGAAGTGTTAATGTTAATTTTTTCGAACTCCCAAGATATCTTCACAGTTTTTTTAGTATGAGATGCTCTTTGACGCAGTGTGGAAATCAGTAAGTTGACTCCCTAGCCGGTTGAATCCCTCATCATTGCACTAGTGAAAAGTGTACTTGCAAAGACACTATAATGTCTAACTGAGATAAGGCTATTTTGCAAGGTTTTTAGTGAAAGTAGTAAAGTGGTAAGGGGTTTACTCCTTATTTATATAGCATTGAAAGTCCGACAGATACTATAGTTGAGTGATTTGATTGGCTGATCATATTGGCCTGACTTCTCGCAGTCAGTTACGGGTGGCACAGATCAGCTAAGATCAAGGAGCGTTGCAGGCTTATGCTGTTAAGATTGTCAACTTATCGTATATGACTTCATAAACGCCGAAATCAATTTATCATTCTACCCCACGGAAAGTCTTATATGACTAATAGAAGACTGGGGTCGTCCTCGGTCAACAGTGTAACACGGTCAATCCGGCAACACAAGCCCTCTAGACTCTAAAGCTATTTTTGTCTAATGAGTGTAATGTCCTAAAATTGTACTTCAGACTTGTTGCTCTCACATTTGCACAAAGTTGAACTATTGATTAACCTCAGTACACTCCTCACTCAATATATTGAGACTGCACTTATCTACGAGTGCTTTCTATTACATATATATTTAACATGTGAGCCTACATATATAATTAATTATGTATTATGTACAATTCATTATTCGATATCTAAAGAAACCCATTTTAAAGTAATCTAATAAGAGTCATGCATACAAAGTTTAGAAGCTCAAACCCCACAATTCCTTCATTTCATTATTCATATTCTTTATGCATCCAGATATGTTTCTACTCTCTAATTTTCTTCATTCCTTTGATAAGTTGACATGTAACATAACGAGCTCTATGATGGTTATCAGATTTATAGCCTCTCTTAAATTTCTAACAATTTCCACAAACAATATATGAACTACGAGATCCCTCAAGCTCACTTAGCAGCACTTGAGTCACTTGCTTAATGTGCTAATGAACAATGATAAACACATCACTCATTCACAAATTTTCACAAAAAAAGGTACTTTGATCTTATAAAACAGGAAAATGTCATCAGAGAACAGAAAAATGAATGCACTCATAATCATAATAACATTAGAGTACATTAATGAGGCACGCATCTAGAATCAACACAATGTAAACATGGACTATGATTATCTATTCATTTATTCATTTCATATAATACAAGAAACAACTACAAAGGCAGATAGAAAGGGTACTTTAGTAGACTGCAAGTTGGTGTTGCAGATGGTGGGCCAAGACTGACACACCCATTTTATAACCCTTCTTAGCTTCTCCTTCGTTGTTATCCCAATACAACAACCCGCTACCAACTCTTCAACATCTGTAAAAAAACTTATATCGTAAACATCATATTTTTATTGTTTTCAGGATTGAAATCACCTCCTATCCCTTCAAAGAAAACATATCACTTCAGAAAGAAAAAAAAATCTCAATTACTATCTTTCTAATAGAAGTGTTACATATTGATATTTTCATCAGACTAGAACTAGCTTAGATTTACCTCCTGTAGAGCAAGTAACCAAAATCAATTAACGAGAAAATCAACTATAGATATTTTGATACTTACATGATTTGTTATGGATGTGCATGTAAAATCATGTGTTTGAGAATATTTAATTTACTCTCTATCCATTCTCTTAGGCAGGTTCTACGGTCCACCTTAAGATGGACTAGTATCGTTTGGTGACAATCAACAAGACCCTTCAAGTAGAAGCTCGTAGTCTTCTTTGAAATTACGGTTGAAACGTTGACCTAATCAGTGTTGGTTGGACAAAAATAAGGAAAAAACGAATGAATTCCGCTTTTAGACACACATAGTCACATATAGTTTTTCCTTGTTTTTATCGAACCGACACTTATCAAATCATTGTCTTAATCGGGATGACGAAAAGGACATGAGCTTCTATTTACGAAAGACAATATCTATCATCATTAGAATTTTAAACAATTTTCAAGTGTTGGTCCACTTTGGGCCATCTATAAAAGTGGCCTAACTTAGATTTGTTTTCTTTCTTCTATTTGTTACATAAAGGTATGCGAGTTCTTCAGTGGACCATCTTCATAAATAGTCCATTGTGGACCAATACTTCAAATCATCAGAAACTTCAAAAACAATCGACGATACTACAAAAATAAAACTCACAACCCTTCTCATGTTTACGGCTAAGATGGCGATTTGATTGATGTCGGTTCAACACCAGCTACGTATTTATTATCCGCTACGAAGCATGTACACTCTTTGGATTAGGCGTGTTCCAGTATCAAACAAGTGTTGTGTCGTGTCGTGTCATGTCCATGTCGTGTTTGGTGTCCGTGTCTGTATCCAAGCTTCATAGATTATCCGCTATTTTAATCAAACTGGATTCACTTAAGTCACTATTTCAATCATAAAAATGGGGAGGACCATTAACATCTATGACTATCACAAAGACGACGCATGTTGTCATTGGAGTTTTAAACTAACTCAAAGTTGCACCAGCAAAAAATAAGAGTGAACATAGTACAAAAAAAAATACATACCCTTTGAAATAAGAGTGTGAATAGGATGAACCAAGCAAAGCAAAGAAGACCACTGAACAGTTTTAGCCTCAACCACATCACCATATCTAGTAATCATAAAATCTACCACATTTCAAAACAATAACATTAATCATCATGATCATAACATATTCAAATCAATTTTTAAAAACAAAAAAAAAAAACATTAAAAGATAGATAGGAAAAAAAACAATACTCTGTAACAAAACAACATCTCCTGCTGAAACCAACGACGCCATTTGAGTCTGCCAAAGAGAAACTCCGAAATATGGCGTGGTTTCATCGCCGACTTGAATGTCTGTTCGTGTTAATTCTCTTCCGGTTTTGGAGGATTTGTAGTGTACGGGGAAGCAACGGTGAACGAAAACGAGAAGTTGAACGAATTCACCAATGTGACGAGAGGCTGTGGAGAGATCTATCAGAGGACCGTACCATCCAAATACTGAACCCATTTTCGAACATCCATTCGGGAATGCTAAGGACTTGATATGCAATTAACCTGCTGAAACCCGATGATCCGGCCGAGTCAGTGGATGGACCGATGAATCAGTTTAGTCCACCCGACCCATTTTTCATTTATTCTATTTTTTAAAATAAAAGGACACGACATATATAAAGTCAAAAACCTTCGTGACACATACTCCCAACCCAAATGTCATTTTCAACCGTCGCTCTCCTCTCGCATCTCAACCGATGATGATGAATATGGATATCAAAACTATGACAATTTGACTCTCTGGGCATAAATAGTTTATTGATTAGTGAATTGTTATAACTTAATTGAGTTTATGTTTTTTGTTGACTATGTAACTTACTTTGGGTCTGTAAATCTGTTATATTTTGATTTCCAACAATGTTTAGAATATACTATGTTTTAAAAATGGAATCTGAATTAGAACTTTTTTTTTGAAGTTCTTTATGTTATACTATAGTTTAATGTATGAGCTATTTTTAATTTGGATTGGAATTAGCTTGAATTGTGCTGCAGTTAAGAAATTAACTTGTAAAATTGCAGTTGCGGATATAATTTTTTTAATGTACGGAACTTTAAATAGAAAAAAAAATAACAGGATTTTTTTATCAAAATTTCATTCATAATGTAACTTTTGGTCATAAATATTTTTATATAAACTGGGTCAATAGTCATGCGGTCCGACCAGTGACCCACTGGTTCGACCAGTGACCCAACGACCCAGTACCTTAACTGGGTCGATCATCGGTCTGGGTTTTAAAACAATGGTTTTAAATCGCTTTTGTAGTCTGTTATTTTTTTTGGTTACATACTTTTGTCTTCTTTTTTTTTTGACAATACATACTTTTGTCTTATTTAAGCGTTTAAAAAAAATTATTTTGAGTCTAAAATGAGAAGGTGGTTTTTCCTCCGGAGGTTCAAGCTTCAAAAAGAAAAATGGAGAACCAAAGAACTATTTCACTTGCAAGATACCCCGTCACTTCAAGGTTGATTGTCGTAATCTCTAGAATGATAAGTCCAAGAAGGACAACTTCAAAAATAAGGTCAAGAAAGTATCATAGCTACATGGGAAGATCTTGATGAAGAATCCGAGAATGATGAAGAAACAATCCTTGCACTCGGGGCAACATCCTCTAGACAATACTCGGATTCAGACAGTGACAATGATGATGAGGTATTTGTTGAACTATCATGTGCTAAACTTATACCTACCATTAAAGATTCTTTAAAGAAAATTCAACGTAAAACCATAAAATTTAATGTTTTACACGATTTTTTTAAAGAACTTCATAAAAAGGAAGTTACCTTGAATAAGGAGATTGAGAATTTGAAAAAGTAAAATGATGTTTTAAAAACTACTCAATATGTTGTACCTAGCAATTGTAATTCTAAAAAGTGACAAGTCCTAGAAAGCTAACCACAGAGGACCTATCAAAATATGGGTACCGAAGAAAGAAATTGTTTATGTTACAGATTTTCTTAGCAATAGAGTCAAGACACCAATCATGATATCTGGACAGTGGTTGCTCACGACACATGACAGAAGAAAGGCATGAAGGAAAATCGTTTTCATAAAAAGGCAGCGGAATAAAAAAATTCGATTTTATTTCCTTGGATCATTACGAAATTGACATGAATCAGGGAATGAATGTTACCTTGAAGTGCAGGAAAAGTCTCGATCACAAAGCAAAGCAAACGGCATAGCCTCTACTAGCCCACATGAACGATGCTCCTCCAATTCCCTGTGCCAACCAACCGATCAGAGGTTTGGGAGAATTAGGGTTTCCAAAACATGTAACCAAGACTTCAGCACAAGGGTTCTATTTATATAACTCCTAGTGTGCTCTGCAAATTAGAAGTCATTATTGGGCTTCCTTAAGCCCATTAACGAATTTAGTTTTTTGCTAACTAATTAGCGTTATTTGCTATATACACTCATCATATAAGTCTTACTTATATTTCTCTTTTGACCGTTCTTTTGTGTGTGACCCCATAGGTTCTAGTCACGTTGGCAATAATATTACATCTAATATTTAATATTATCAACAATGAGCGGTATCTAGGAACACATTATTGCTACCTAAGTGACAAGAATGTCAAGTGATCTGACGAAACCTTTTTCCATGATAATATTCATGTGTACAATTACTCCTTTGTCCTCATATTTATATTGATCACAAGGTATAGATTTTGTCACCCTTGTATAGATCAATATTTATATTTCTTGATCCCGAAATATACTGAATAACGAATAAGTCCAATATCTCATATTGACTTAGTTCAGCATGGCCATGCAACTTTACAATCATATTTCATCAAGAGGTCTAAAGATATATCTCCTGTTATGAGGAGGGAAAAATCTCATCTAGGACACTCATGTCCCTCAGTATGATTCATCAAGTACCCATTAGCCAAAGTTATGGTTATCCTTTTACAGACAACGTTAGAATGGCAATAAAGCATTTGAGTCCACATCTAGGGATCATAGTGGTTTCAAGTCTAAGATTGATATACATTATTATCACTCTGAGAATAGCTAATCACATTTTCACAACATACTATGTAGTATTCTCATGGTGGGTCAATCCAGTATAAATATTACTCCTAATATTTATACCTATTTATAGACTTAATATCTCATATTCATGACCTATGAGATGTGGTCATCAGTCTACATATATAATAGTCTCAGCGCTTTATTATTATCCCAATTTATAATAAAGCTTGACTACGGATACATTTAAGAATAATGTTCTTTAAGTTAATGTAATCTCATGATTAAGTCACACTTAATATACCATTACACGAACTATCTATTCTAGGGACTTTATTAATATTACAACAAATATAATAAAAAGTGTCATATATTATTTAATAATAAAAGTCATGATACATAGTCATAAGTTTAATGTAAACTATTGGCCTCTAGGGCTTACACCAACAAGGCATATGTTCCAAAGCCTAACACTGAAACAGGGAGGCATAGTGTGTCTTGGAGGAAATTAGAAAGGAAGGATCATTGGTTCAGGAACTATTGGTAACTCTCATTTCCCTTCTATTCACAATGTTTGGTTAGTAGATGGACTTAAACATAATCTATTGAGCATAAGTCAATTATGTGACAGTGGTTGTGTTGTGGTGTTTAAAAAGTCAATGTGTAAAGTGATCAATCAAACTGAAGGTATAATTACATATTCTTCCGTGGAAAGAGGAAAAACAATGCTTGTAAAATTAATTTTTCTGATCTGGTAGAACAGAAGGTGAAAAGCCCATTGTCAATGAACGACGAGAAATGGGTATGGCATAGACGGTTGTGCCATGCTAACTGGTAAGCTTAGCAAGCTAAAACTTGTTAAAGTCTTACTTGATCTGATCTATAAGTCAGATGCTCTTTGTAAGGCATGTCAAAAAGGAAAATGGTTATAACTCCTTTCAGAATCAAAAACATTGTTTCTACCTCCAAATCATTGGAGCTTTTGCACATTGATCTTTTTAGGCCTGTTGATACTGCCTCGATATTAGTCATTGTTGATGACTTTAGCAGATGGACTTTGGCCAGATTCCTAAGAAGCAATGATGAGTCTTATTAATGGATGATTATACAATTATTGGTAAGTGCACCAAATCGTAAACAAGTAATAAAGTAGTAAATTATCTCCTCCACAGAAATTATCGTTCAACTTGAGAATTAGCAGAATTTATTAGAAATAAAATAATTAAAAGCGTTGGAGTTGTTTGTAGGATTTTAATTGCCCTGTCCAATGTGTGATTAGGTTGTAATTTAGAAATATAACGGCGACTAAGAAATCCTTGAATCCCCTCTACTTTCTTTGTTGGAATTAATGCGGCTAAGTTTTAGTTTATGACATGTCCCTGATTTACAATAGTAGAATATCACCCAGTGATATAGTAGTGGAAGTTTAATTTTATATTGTCGCAATTTAATCTGTTATAATTGTGGTGTTCCATTAAGACGAGTTAAAACCCTAAATTCATACTTAGCTTCGATTAAAAGAATTTAATTTAGAAACTAAGCAATTTACTATTGTCTGGTTTGGACGCAAGTAGAGTTGTCAATCCTATAATCTACCTAGAGATCAATTTCATTCTTGGTTGATGGTCGGATTTAGGCAAGTGTGTCAAATCATTTACCAAGTAATAAAGGGTTAGTGGAGTATCGTATCCACATAGATTGTGCAATTCACGTTACTTATTTAAGAACATAAAACAAATAAATAAAACAAAAAAAAAAGTAAATAAAGGGAGTTTATGCAATTTGATTTGTTTGCTCAGAGCAATAGTTTACAAGTAACATGTTTTGATTGCAAAATGTTAACGGCAGCTACGATTCTTCAAATCCCCTCTATTCATTTGTTGGAATTAATTAATCGTCAATCATTACTCAGCGATTGGGTAAATGTCTTCCATTTAACTGATGAGTTCGTGGGGTTTTATTTCCCTCAAGCTATCGAGTTGCAACCTTACACCAAAGTTTCTACTCACGTCAATGCTTAGGGTCGTCAACCCTATAGGGGGAAGCACCTTAGCACGTAGATGTACGTGGGGTTCTTACTCTCTCAGAGGTAATTGAAACACATACTTAAATTAGAGTTCCTAAATTCTCAACGGTCCTAAAGGTTATCTCGTCTATGAATCTTAGAAGTTCATCTACATACTCTCCCTCTCGGTAGTTATACAAATGGGCATCTATATCTCGTCTACCTTACCAAGGATGTGAGAAGAGTAAAATTATTATGATAGTTCCTAGGTTCAGTTAGTGTTCTTACTACTATTTCCTTAATTCAGGTGGTTACAACGTTATCTTAGTTACTTCCTGATTCGGGTAGTTTTCACCGATATTAGGTATGACACTTCCCTAATTACCGTTATCTCCAGTTTGGTTCGCTTCAGGTGAAACTAAGAATTTGCAGAATAAAATTAAACACGTTTCATAAAATAACTGAATAAAGAACTTAAATTAAATAGATCGAACGAATAAATAGAGGTTCATCTTAGAATCCTACCCTAATAGGGTTTAGTTTCTCATGGTAACTAAAGATAAATTACAAAAGAAATAAAACATACCATAGAGACTTAGAGTTAGGAGAGAGACTCCTCCCTTGAAGCTCGTAGTGCTTGCCTTCCTCTTGAACCACTCTGTTCTGAATGAAAAATATGAATGAGAGGAGTTGTATTTGTAGGCTTGATTTCCACCTGAGCTTGGGCCTAAATACCGGCCTTTTCTACTTAAAAGTAGCAAAAGGCAGTTATTTCCTGAATTCAGCATGTCGGGGGTGCGCCTATTACACGCCTGAGGTGCCTAAATGCAATTAGCTAGCTTAGCGAGCTCCAGCTTGCTTAGCGATCTTGACAGTATAACAAAATCAGTGAAAAAGAACATTTTTAGCCATTTGATGTGTACCCAAATGTCCAGAGACATTCATACAGTTCCAGAAAAATTTTAATAACGAAAATTAAGTTTTTGAATCAAGGATTAACATGATTGGCATGCATTAACATAAGGGGTAGCTAAATTTCAATGAAAAACCTAAAACTGTTAAGTTTTCTCACACAAATCATATCACCCTAGGAGGGTTCTAATCTAGAGTAACTCGCCTAATGATTTTGCACACTTTCACAAGCTCCAACTCAAATTTCTACACACCTAAGCTACTGCCTTGATTCTTCCCTCCACTTCTTGCTTCTAATCACCAAAATAAGCCATAATCAGCACTAATCCAAACATTCATGAAGTTTTTGAAGCTTGATTATACACAAATTAAGTATGATGGAGGTGTTGATGTGGCTCGACCTATGCAGGACAGAGAAAGGAAGAGGGATTTGAGGCTTGATTATAGGTTAATTCATCATAAGGATCTCAAAAATAAGTTTGCATTTTGATTTATTTGAGTTTGAGATGAATTGGAAGAATGTATCTTGAGTGAGGGAGAGGCACGAGAGAGAGCAAAGATAGAGAGGGAATGATTCTAATAGAGAGAGAAATGAATGAAGGATATGAGAGAAAAGAAGGTTTCCTCCTTTTATATGCCAATGCTGAAATTATAAAATGTCCTTCTCATACTGATTTCTCTCAGATACGATTAAAAGACACAGTTAACAGACAAGGTTTTAAGCTCACGATCAAAACTCGACTCGAGTTCATTACGAACTATTTTTTTAGCTCGAACTCGATGCGATTTAAGCTCACGAACAGATCGGTTCAGTTCGATAGGTTCAGTTAAAAAATAAAATGAACCAAAAAAAAACTATATTAGAAAGGTGTTTGCTAAAACCAGAAACCCTTGTATTGGGAAAACAAAATGACACAACTTTCTTAGTTGTTTGTTAATAAACATACGGTGAATAAAACCTTCTTTTATAACAATAGTGCAATTGGTACTACTTAAATTCAGGCGATGTAGGACTAAAACAGTACTTGCTTTTGCTCTTTCATTATTTTATTTCTTTTTTAACATAATTCTTTCTTTCTTTAGTTAATTGTATTTTAGTTTTAGCTTTGTGAATGTAATCTTAATCTTTCATCTGAAATCTTAAAATAACTAAGTCTCAATCTTCTTCATTTTTAATTTATTAATTTACAACATCAAGCCTTCTATGTTGGTACATATACATGCAATAATAATAATAATAATATTGGGGAGAGTTTTTAAGTGTGAGATTTCTAAGGGTTGAATTGGTTCATTGTCATCCCTACCGGTAATTCCTGCTTGAATTGTCTTTCTTAAATTTGCTGGAATTTAATGAATGAATATTGAAGCATGGGTACCTTGAATTAGCCAACAAATGAGCTTTTTACTCGGTCCATGTACTAATAATCTCGCTAAGCGAACAAGAGCTCGCTAAGGAAGCAAAATTATTCCTTGGTTGTTCTGGTGGGATCACTAAGCGAGCATGATTCTGGCTAGGCGAGTTGTGCAGTGCAATTTCGCACTATCATCCTCGCTGAGTGAGAAGAAGTTCTCTAAGCAAGGTGCCATGTGTTGGAGTTTTATAAAAATCATTGTTTTGATACGTATAATTCATTATACAGTTTCAGTAGACTTTCATAAGAACCGTATTAAACAAAGATTATATGAGCATTATATAATGAGAGAATGCTTAAAACTAAGAAGGATTATTATGTCATGGAATTTCTGAATATGGGTATATGACATGAACAAAAATTATGAGTAGGTTACTGGCCCGAGGGAAATAGTTTTATAAAGACGGGATTACTGCGTCTTCGCTATAAGTTCAAGTACAAGTATAAATAAGTAAATCGTGTCTTTTGTTGTCCACGACAGTGGGACATGGAGATTCATGCCAGTGGGATGGGATACTTTCCATAAGGATGGCCCGCACGACGACAAGAGGAGTCCGGTGCTAGCCTGATATGATATGAATTTTCATTAGTCATGCTATAGGGATGTATTCGGGGTTACTCCAATCAGATTCATTCCGTAAAATAAACCCAGATAATAATGTTTGTTGCATGCTAACCTTCTAATATAAATATGTCAGTACAACAAGAATTATGATAGTGTATAGTTAGCAATCCTAGACTTCCCCAGATCACTACAATATACAGAACAAAACATTAAATCTTAAATTAGGTTTATGTACAGATAGATGGCGAACATAGGTTCCCCTAGATTGCCTACATCCTAGGATCGGTAGAACTCACTGAGACATCATGTCTCACCCGAATCCCTTTTATTAATTTGTTTCCAAATAAACAGGTCGATCGAGGTAACGAAGAGCAGAAGAAGTTGGATGATGTGCAAGATCATGTCATACTTCAGACGTAGCAGATGTTCATTTGTATCTGTATATTAGTAGTTAGTATACATGGTTCAGATGTAATTTATGTATTATGTATATTTGTTAAAATGTACGTAATTGTTTGATGTATGAAAACATGAATTTGATGTAATTCATTCGGACGAAATTTGTTCATGTTGTAATTTTAATGTATTCAGTATTAAGTTTAACGAGTATGCTAAATATTCTAGATAAATTTATTATGGGCGTTACAATAAGGATGCAAGAAAGTATAGTAAAAAGATGCAAGCAAAAGAAGAAGAAAGAAAATGAACAGACTTGCAACATGTGCAGAAGAAAGAATAAATGAGATCGGCGGCCGATCTATGTATTTGGTATAAGAAGTTTTTGTATTTAGGGTTTTTTCATAAGAATATATAATCTATAATTTGAGCTTTTTACTATCCTCTGATCAATTTTGGTGGCCCAACTTTAAAATAGCAGACAATTTTCAAGGCCTTTACATACTTATAAATAATATTACGTAGGCCGTACAAATTACATGACCTTTACGGACTTAAAAACCATTTAATATGGGCTTTATGTTAGTTTTATTTTAGTATATGATGCTTTATAAAGTAAAATTAATGTCTCGTAATTTAAAATATATCGATCTTGCAAATTATATATTGTCCTTTGACTTTATACTGAGAAACATGTTTTCTAAAAAATAAAATAAACTGGTCATTCTAGGGTTAAACAGAAGTTTGGCATTTGACAATTTTAAAATATAAAATTTTAGAATTGTCAATTATAATATGAGTTTAGTGATTTATTTACTTACATATAATAAACAATTTACGTTTTTATATTTTTTTATTGTATGTACATTAAGAATTATTTATTAATGTTTACAAGGTCAGAACTCGTGGTCCAAGTACCTAGATAGGCCACTATAAGTGTGGATGAAAAACAATATTATTTTGTTAATAGAAAATGTAAAGCTCGGGTAAGTACTCAAATATGATAGATTGAACATATATCAACCATAATTTACTTTACATGAAATTTTATCCCTAAAAGAGTATTTATATACAAACATCTATGATATTTCCACCGTATATTATATTTTTCGGTAAAATAGTGAAATGTTAGTAGTCAATAATCACCGTTCTTTGTGTAATAAACAGTGCAATTATAAATTAGGTCACCATTTAAAATTTTAAAATAAACTCAAAAAGTAAAATATATATAGCCAAAAACTAGACCAAATACACATGACGTTTGAAAACTTTTTGGCCATATTTCACTTCGAAGATAGTATAGTGTCATAATTTGTCAAAAAAATTTGTTGATTTTTCAAAATCATCATTATTTGGTGGTGTACTTTTTTTGTGTGGTGAAATCATCATTTAACTAATCATGGAACAATGACACATAAATAATAAACATTATAATAAAAAAATAACATTTGATTTTTAAAAGTTAATTAACGTATAATAATTTAGAAAGAGATTTAAACACATAGACCGGTTTTATATTTATATTATAGTTTATATTTAATAGATGTATTATTAATTACTACTACTCAATAAATTTTGAATATGTGTGTAGATTCAAAGTTTAACAAAATATGACTAGCGCGTGCTTTAATGAAAATTAATTTGTAATATATTATTAAATTGTTTTTTCTATTGAACTAAAATATGTATACATAAGGTATTATATCTTATATTTATAATTGTTTTATATATTTTATTAACATGGCAATTTAATTACATTCAATACAATAGTCGTACTATGTGATATACGTAAAATAATGTTTTCATTGACGGTAAAGTTAAATTATAAATAAAAAATATGAATTATTTATCGAATTTTAAAAAAAAAATATATATCATTAAAAAAACTATGATATTTTTAATAACTATTGAACATTTGTTTTACTGACATGACATATAACTAAATTCCATGGGTTGTTAGTTTAATTGTTAGAGCTTAACTTTGTAATGTAACCTTGAGGAAGAGGGTTCAAATCCTATCCGAGGTTGTTGTAAAATTATTATTAATGATTCTTGAATTAGTAATAATTTATGCTTCCAATACTAGAAAACAACAGCTAAACAAAGAGGTAATACTCATAGAACTGTAAAAACATCAAATAACTATGAAAACAATCTAAAAAAAGAAAAATACAATACAACTAAAATCAAAACAAGCCACCTAAAACACCCAAACACGGACAAAAGAAACACGAGAAACACCTGTAGCCAACAAAAACCTATAATATTGACAAAGAGATTGAGTATTCTGTAACTCACTTCTACCAAAACTAACACATCGTGAAACTTCTCCAAAAGCATTTCCACAAGGGGTTGTGAACCCAACAGACTAATTGATCAAAACTAACATTTGTATGTGAGAAGATAGCATAGTTCCTAGTGTCACACCACTTCATGCTAGACTAAAGGTAGCCCCTTTTTGCAGAGCAAAAGTACCAAAGATGGTAAACACCACCACCAACAACAACAAGAACTAAAAATCGTCATATGGAGTTGTACTTGTGGTTCCCAATGACTCATTTGAAGAATATAAGATTAGCATGGACTTGGATGGTGAACAAAAGGAGAAGATGTAGAAAATGATGTAGATTGTTTTGATTATATTTATTTGGTACTTCGTCAATTCAATTTGATGATATGAAGAATTTAACATGAAAACCCATATTTTTGAATGGTAAATCACATTTGTGCTGGGTGTAGATCCATTTACATTTGAGTGTGTGCAAATGCACAACATGAACTTTTAAAAATTGTACCTATCATCTTGTATTTTTTGCCTTTGGAAGATATGATTTTTATTTTTTTTTTGCATCGTAAACAACTAGGATAAATTGTTCATGAAAATATAAGGATGCAAGAAAGTATAGTAGAAAGACGCAAGCAGAAGAAGAAGAATGAAAAAAACAAAACTTGCAACATGTGAAGAAGAAAGAATAAATGAGATCTGCGGCCGATCTATGTACTAGGTTTAAGATGTCTTTGCATTTAGGGTTTGTCTTAAAAATATATAACCTACATTTTGGGCTTTTTATTGTACCCTGATCAATTTTGGTATCCCAATTTTAAAATGGCAAACAATTTTAAGGCCTTTACAAACTTATATACAATATTATATGGGCCGAAACAAACTTAAAAACAATTTTATATGGGTTTTATGTTAGTTTTTGTATGTATTGGTTTATAAAGTAAAACTAATGCCTTGTAATTTAAAATATTTTGAATTTGCAGATTATATATTGTCTAGTCACTTTATACTAGCAAATATGTTTTAAAAAAGAAATAAAATAAACCGATCATTCTAGTGTTAAACAAAAGTTTGTCATTTGACAATTTTAAAATATAAAATTTCAGAATTGCCAATTATAATGTGAGTTTAGTAGTTTATTTACTTATATATGATAATCAATATACGTTTTAATATTGTTTTATTGTATGTACATTAAGAATTATTTATTAATGTCTGATAGGTCAAAACTCGTTGTAAATAGAAAATGAAAAGTTCGGGTAAGTACTCAAATATGATAGTTTAAACATATATCAACCATAATTTACTTTACAAGAAATTTTATCCCTAAAAGAGTATTTATATACAAACATGTATGATATTTCCACCGTATATTATATTTTCCAGTAAAATAGTGAAATGTTAGTAATCAATCATCGTCGTTCTTTGTGTAATAAATAGTGCTATTATAAATCAAGTCATCATTTAAATATTTAAAAATGAATTTAAAAAGTAAAATGTATGTAGCCAAAAACTAGACCAAATACATTTGACCTTTGAAATAAAATTTGGTCATATTTCACTTCGAAGAAAGTATAGTGTCATAATTTGTCAAAAATATTTGGTGATTTTTCAAAATCATCATTCAACTAATCATGGAACAATGACACAAAAGTTTAAAATAAATAATAAACATTATAATAAAAATAACATTTGATTAATGTAAAAAATTAATTACTATAGTAATTTGGAAAAAGATTTAAACACATAGAGTGGTTTTATATTTATATTATAGTTTATATTTAATAGATATATTATTAATTACTACTACTCAATAAATTTTGAATATGTGTGTGGATTCAAAGTTTAACAAAATATGACTAACGCATACTTTAATGAAAATTAATTTGTAATATATTATTGAATTGTTTTCTCTATTGAACTAAAATATGTATACATAAGGTATTATATCTTATATTTATAATCGTTTTATATATTTTATTAACATGACAATTTAATCATATTCAATACAATAGTCGTACTGTGATATACGTAAAATAATATTTTCATTGACGGTAAAGTTAAATTATTCGAAAGGTGCTAGAAAAGAATTGCAAGGGAGTAGTGATGAACAAGATTTTTTTTGACATATATACATTTTTAATAGATAAAAGGCATAAAGCGAGCAATCCTTTTCTGTCTAACCCGAGCAATGCAGATAAAATACACATCTTAATCTTAATTTTTTTTGAAGAATAAAATATGGTATATATTAATAAAACCAAAGGTGTCTGCTCAACACAAGGTTTACTAAAAAGGCCCC
>Ga0315915_1001656_pt1 | contig 27258 bp, 12 predicted proteins | sample MpolbnodulesMG_FD_207738 | JGI IMG/M metagenome (GOLD analysis project Ga0315915, IMG submission 207738) | Medicago polymorpha root nodule microbial communities from Los Angeles, California, United States - branched nodules | ecosystem: Host-associated > Plants > Roots > Nodule | place: USA... | reverse complement strand
TCAGCTTCAATCGGTTGTAAAAATTTCCAGTATCTGAAAATTGTCAATAAAAAATCTAGCTATTAGATTCAGTTGATTGTAATGTTTATTGAAGCAGATGTCATTCCATATTGGCTGCTGCAGTGGATGGGTTGTAAAGCTGTGAATGATTGTTATTAGATATGCTAATAAAGCTTAATAATTTGTCATGTCTTGTGCTTTTGTTCATTGTTATAAGTTTCACTGGTATATGGTTGTAGGCTTGTAGCACAAATAATGATCACTGACTTCCTGTCAATTGGACATTCCAATGACCCCTTCTGCATTATGATTTCTGAGATCATTGTTCTTTGATCTGTCGCTGGATCACACCTCTTCTCTTTTTCATTGCACATATGAGCTTTTCCTCGTCAAGATAAAAATCTGATGGGATGATAGTTTGGTTGAAATATAAGTTGTGGTCAAAGTTTTGGTAGTTTATTTTTGTCAGAGCTTGTATATATTTGTTTCAAAGCTGTGGAAGCAACCTTTTGCCTCATTCAATTATATAGAGGGCCTTATTTTAGTGTTTGCCTATTTCAGGCTAACAAGCCTAGCCGAGTGGTTATCATGCTTGGCTTTGTCGAGGCTGTGGTTCAGGTTGAACGGCTTTGTGAAGTGGCAAAACTTCATTAGTTGAGTCCAGGTATAAGACTGCTTATTCACCATGTTCTAAATAGGAATTGACTGTGTGCCTTTGCCTTTTGTAAATACTTATGCAACCATTCTAGTTATGTCCTGCTCATGTTTGCAGCAAGGACTTAAATCATCAAATATTGTGGATTTAATTTCCAAATATGGTTTATGATAGAACATTATGACGTAATTTGATCCATGTAGCCGACCTCACTTAGTGTAACAAAGTTTGGCTGTTGTTGTGATATTTGGAGGCATTACACATCTATTTTCTTTGGGCTTTATTGTTTTCTTTTTAATCTTCATACTTTTAGGGCCCGTTTGTTTCGGATTAAAATAAAAGTGATTTTGCCATAAAATAATTTAGAGATTTTATGAAAAATCAGAATCTATTTTGCGTTTGTTTACCCTAATAAAAATCACTTTTTTTAAACAACTAATTTTAATTTGTTTGGATAGAGCTATATAAAAGCAATTTTTTGTTACAAAATTAGTTCAATCTTTTAATTTATATTTTCTCTCTCCTCTAAAAAAAATATATTTTTTAAGAAACTGCTTTTAACAGCTTCTCATTTGAAGCTGTTTTTAGATTATTTTTAGATTCTTATTTTTTTAAAAAGCTGTAACAAACGGATGTAAAACCCTTAAAAGTTATTATTTAAAAAAAAATGATTTTTTCTTAAAAAAGCTATAACAAACGGGCTCTTAACCGTTCCACTCTTAGCTGGTCGTGGGGACATCGGTTGTCCTCGACCTCTATGTGTTGTCTTGGTATATAGTTGGTTTAGTTCAGTGTATATGAACCCTTGATCTTTTCAAATCCAGTGAAAGGCACAAAAGGGTTCTATTATCTCCAGGGAGTTAATTTTCTGAGCAAAAAAAAAAACCGAGACTTTCCGTGTCTTAAATTCTAAACCCTAAATGTAGGGTCATGCTGGTATTTGTATGTTGGTGACTTGGTGTGGTAATGCTTTTAAGAGTTCATGAACCTCTGCAAAAACAAGTTGAACGGATGAGCAAAGAATGTAAAAAATTTGTACCTTATGTTCAAGAAAATCGTTGGTAGTGTGTAGCGAACACGAATGAAAAAGTCACATAGGAAACAGAGCACACACAGTTTCTCAATTTAACAAAACTTGTACTAAACAGTGTAGAGTAAACAATATTGAGTTATTCAAATTTCTCTTCTCTACAGTGCTGCTATAATCGCTATTAGACAATATTATATTAACATTCTCATCTTTATGCCCCTTGACTTTACGTTTTTGTTGGCTCTTCATCTCTCAATGGTCAGTTCTATATAACATTTCATATTGCACATCCCATCTAGACATCCGCTTTGTCCATTATGCTTGGATCATATGACTTACATTTTCTTCTACCTCTCCTTCATTTTCTACTATATACCCAAGATATTTAGAACGTCGCGACTTGTGGTATTGTATATTTAAATGTTTTCACCTGTATTATAGAACTGTAAATACAGAAAATATCAAGTATAGTGAAATAAATTAAATAGTAAGTGTGGTGGGGAAAGGACATCCACCGTTATCCTATTGACATTAACGTGCTTTTGATTCTGCTATCATCACATTGTACCCTCTTGTTTTATTTTGGCTGATAATACAACAAATATGTCATGAATATGATAGCATGTTTGTCTATTGACTTTATTTGACCTGGAAACCATTCTCATTTACTGTTACACTTTTTTCTTGTTTAAAGCCAGTTTTTATTGGTGGATCCTGAATGTTTAATTTGTTGCTCATTTTATTTGTTTTGGTTTGAGCAGGCTATCATGTACATTTTGTGCTTTCGCATGAGATCATTGATGGAGGTTCCTAGACTTAGAGTGAAGCTTATCAAAATGCCCATGGAGCTAATCTGGAAACATAAATTGAATCCCTTGAAGGTAAGGAACAATTTAGAAAGTTGTCATGGTTTTTATAGTAAACAGAATGTTCGACTGTAGGATTTTGGATAAATATTTGAGTGGAGTTTACATTTTAAATTGCTCTTGCAACCTTGTGCCGTTTGTCTGGAAACAAAAATTTGAGCTTGATATAAAATTTTCTGACAGGTGTGTTTGCCCAGCGTAGTAGAGGAATTTCTAAAACAGACAAAGGTTGCTCGACTTTTCATGTCAGCGGAGTTATTCGTTTTCGATGATTTGCTTGAGGCGGATCTTTCCAAGGCTTTTGGTGGGTTGAATAGACTTGACATGTTCTTCCCATTTGATCCATGCTTGTTGAAGAAAAGTGAAAGGTGTGTAGCTTTTCTGGGATGATGAAGAGATATTATTATTCAACTGAAAGATTTGTCTTGATTTGATCTTAATTTCTGTCACTATATTGGTTTTCTCTCCATTTCAACTGTCTGTGCTGACAAACTCCAGCTACTTGAGGCCACATTTTGTCCGCTGGTCAAGAGTCAGAACTACATATGATACATATGCCAACGAGGAGTTCAGTGAGAGTGGAAGTGAGGCATCAGACAACAATTTTGTTGACATGAATGCAAAGGAGATGATTGATTATGATATGACTGGGAGTGTTGACGCGGGTCTTGATTTTGTTCCTGACTTGAACAAAATGTCCATCACACCCAAATCTATGAAAAACGGGTTTCAGGAAAAGATGGAACAGAGATTGCCGTCTAAAATCAGATTATCTACTACAATACAATGGTGTCTTAGAAAATAAGCACTCCTATTGGGGCAATTGTAATTTTTTATGGTTAGCACATTTTTATTTATTTTTCCTTTTACTGTTGAGGAAACCGAACACGGCCAAGCAACCATAAAAGATCCATTCCCCACTATCTTATAAGTATAATACATTTGTTAGTCCGAGTTCAAAAGTATGTGTATGCAACGTAAGAACTATGTTCCTGTCTAAAAAAGAATTATTTTCATAGCAAATCTTTGACGCCCTAGATTTGAAATTCTATCCTATGCTTTCATATTCTTGCAAACGATAATGTATTAATGGCTTATTTATGCGCAAAAGGGACTGGTACACGGTTTGAGTATGTGATGAAAGTTTCATTCTTGATTTACTGTCACAGTATTGTAGCATTTGTTTGGAGTTAGAGGGGTATTTTGCTTAGATGCAAATGATATTGTTTTCGGGTGAGGTTTTAGTATGGGAATGGAAGGTTGTTTCCCATCATGGGAAAGTTAATTTTGACCATTAGATTAAGTAGAGAACACATTTTTATCATAGTCTTACTACACCATATCTAACCACCCATCCTCTGCAACACATCTTCCTCCTTGCCTCCATCACCTCATTGAAATTTCTCATTCCATCCTTATCAACAGCTCATGTGTAAACCATGTTGAGATGATGATGCAGTTATGAGTAAAATTCCTGATGCCCAAATTGAAAGCATTCTAACGAGGCATATTAACTCTTCAAGTTCCGCAAGTTTGGTAGTTTATTTGGATCTTTGGCTTCTTCATCCGTTACAATTGAAGCCTTGTCTAGCCATCTACAAATATAAATTAACTTGAGAATAATCAATTTATTGGTAATAAGTTTGCATATGAAAATCCGGAAGGAGCATTAAGAGCAACAATGACATAATGCTCTAAGATCACAAAAATCAAATCATCCTTTACTTGAGTTGAGTCATCAAGAACACTCCTTAACTCCAATCTTAACAGTGCTTCTACTTCATATAAAATACCCATATCTTGTTTATAGATCTGGAGCTGTGCTTTCTCTTCAGAGTGTTATGTTTATTAATAAAATTTTCATATTAAGATTATAAATAAAAATTTAATATTTATCGTGTTTGTGTTAGAGCAAGAATTAAAAGAATTGAAATTGTGGATGCGTTGGAACAAATCTTAGATCAATTTCATTTTTGGTTGGAGTATAAAAAATTGATGGTTGAGGATTGTAGATATGAAACAACATTGATAAGAAGATCCAATCAACATCAACTATACAAAAGCATAACCAACAATGTTCTTTTTCGATATATTGCTCCATGGGTAATGAATCTTCAGGTTAAGAACTGTTCTAACAACAACAATAATGGAACCTTAGTGGAAGAATAGAATTGCAGAGAGAGAATTGTAGTGAAAGATAAAGTGAAAAAATTATCAAGTGTTGATAGACTATGATAAGACTGTGTTTCTTATTTGATCTAATGGACAAAAACAACTTTCCTATGGTGGGAAACAACTTCCCATTCCCATGCTAAACGCCACCTTGTTTTCATCATGTGATTGAAAGTGAAATTGAAAAATTAATCATCTTAATGAACTATGGGACGATGGGGTCCAAAACACTGTCTACTACACCATTCATGGGGCAAGTTATTTGTAAAAGGGGGCTCTGCCTAAAAATTTCAGTAGAAGTTGTGTAGGCGACGGTATAAAATTACTCTGTAAACTTAAATTTTCATTCTTTAAAACAAGATTGTTTTCGAAAACCATGAGACCAACAAGGACGAATGTTGTGTGAATAGTCTCAAACCACCTAGATGATTTTTATTTTTTTTTGGGTTGCATTTTCATGATATCACCTAGATGAGAAGAATGTGAAATTTGTTTGTTATAATTCTTGATTTGTTTTATTCTTTTCATCCTTATTTGACAGTGAATATATATATTTTTTTGATAAAAAGGAAAATTAAAAAACGAAAGCTAAGGAATAAGACGAGGGATAGAGATCGGCAATCATTGTATTTTCATGATATCACCTGGATGAGAAGAATGTGAAATTTGTTTGTTATAATTCTTGATTTGTTTTATTCTTTTCGTTCTTATCTGACAGTGAATATTATTATTTGTTTTGATAAAAAGGAAAATTAAAAAACGAAAGCTAAGGAATAAGACGAGGGATAGAGATCGACAATCATTGTATTTTCATGATATCACTTAGATGAGAAGAATGTGAAATTTGTTTGTTATAATTCTTTATTTGTTTTATTCTTTTCATCCTTATTTGACAGTGAATATTTTTTTTTTTGATAAAACGGAAAATTAAAAAACGAAAGCGAAGGAATAAGACGGGGGATAGAGATCAACAATCATTGTATTTTCATGATATCACCTTGATGAGAAGAATGTGAAATTTGTTTGTTATGATTCTTGATTTGTTTTATTCTTTTCATCCTTATTTGACAGTGAATATTTTTTTTTTTTTGATAAAAAGGAAAATCAAAAAACGAAAGCTAAGGAATAAGACGAGGTATACGAATCGACAATCATCATATAACATCAAAACTAAAGCATGAGGAGTTGTGAACTCTATCAAACCATGCTCACCATTGTGTTTGGTATTTGTAAGGTGATTTGCAGTTTTGCACCATAGATTAACCTCGCGATAAATATATTAATCTCACACTTCGGTATATTGGAAATTATTGTATACTGCTATGCTATATTAATCTCACACTTAGGTATATTGATTTTTTTTTTTGAATAAAGGTATATTGAAAATTATTGTATACTGCTATGCGATTTGTTGGTATGTTTTCGGTATATTGGAAATTATTGTACCCCCTCCATCTCTAAACTATAGTCGTTTAAGGTTTGTACATGATTATTAAGAAAATGATTGATTGTGTTGATTTCAATGGTAAAATTAATATCAATTACTAAAATATCCTTATTAATTGTAGTTAGTGGAGTAGTTAAGTTTGATGAAATTCAATAAATAAAGGTATAATAATGGAAAAAAATAATAAATGCTGCATCGGAATTCTAAAGTGACAATTATTTTGAGAAAAAGAAATGCTAAAGAGACTATTATTGTGAGACGGAGGGAGTATACCGTTGTGCGATTTGTTGTTATGTTTCCATATAATATGTACAATCATTTTTTTTTTTTGTGGTGGCCGGGGTTCGAACCCCAACCTTACATATACTCCCTCCGTCCCTTATTAGATGACTGATTTGACAATACATTTTTGACCTGACATACTTTGACCGTATTTTTATACTAATATACAAAGATAAATAATATTATATAAGATGTTGTTGGATTCGTCTCGATGAATATTCTCAAAATATTAAATTTTCATAATTCTTTTAAATAGATAATTAAAAATAAAAAATATACATTCGTATGTGTGTCAGAGTCAACTAGGTCATCTAATAAATGACAGAGGAAGTATTATATATTATACATTTGTCCGTACCAAGGGCTAAACTCACCAGAACTTTTATACAATCATTTAGAACAGCTCTATTGTAATCTACTCCGTCCAAAATATTGTCGCAAAATAGTTTTACAAATATTATTAGGCTAAATATATTTTTTTTGAAAGAGAAAGAAAGATAGTCTAAATATCTTAATGGAGTGAATATGCAAAACACCCCCTGAAATTGTAACTTTCACAAAAAAAAAAACCCCAACATTTAAGAAACTTCAAAACCCCCCTGAAATTGTTAAACGTTAGTCAATTACCCCCCTCCGTTTGCTTTGACTGTTAACTCCTATGTGTGCTTATAAAAATAGGCAAATACCCCCTCAAATTTAAAACTTCATTGTATGTATCATCGACCATCCAAACTCTACATAAATTCTCCATAGCTATAACGGGGTATAAGAATTACTAAAGCAACTAACTGAAAAGTTAACGTGAATTTTCAAGCTAAGAACACAGTCATTTCATGTGAATTTAAAAGTTAATGCATGAATCTTCAAGCTCAAACACAATCATTTTAATGACTCCTGCGTCTGAGACACGGTACATAATCGAACATGCTACTGCATACTACAAATTAATAGGAATCACATCATTCATAATCAATTCAATTGTCAACAATAGTTTAATGAATGACGTACTTAATCTAGAAATTGTAGTTTGTTGTATGTGGAGACAACACGATCCTTGTTGCATAAAATGTTACTTTAGGGTTCATGGTTTATTAAAAAATGTTAGAAACCATGTATATTCTTCTAAATAACAAAAAAGAGAGTTAAAAACTTGCTTTAAATAAAGACTCTTAAAACTTTCTCTCTCTAAAATTTTGCTCTGACCTCTCTCTAGGTTGCTAATCTTCTTCCCCCCTTTAATCCAAATAACCAACCGACCCCATGTAGTTTATGGCGGTGGTGGTGCGATGAAACCTCGTCTCCGCACCACCGTCCTCCTCTCCTAGTGGTGTCCGTTTTCGTTGCTCCTTTTTTGTTCTGTTCCGTTTTCAAATTCGGCCGAGATCTGCTTGTTCCTGTTTGTTTTGTTCTTGTGTTCCGTGGCTGGAGGTGATTGTTGTGGGTGTTTGTTCCGGCGCAGTTGGAGGTGGGGTGGTTGTCACAGATCCGTTTTAGTGTGGGGTTGGGTGGTTCATGGTGGTGTGATGGTGGATCTGTCCCAGATCCGGTTTAAGGAGGTGGGGGCTGAGGTGTTGGTGGCAATGAGGTGAGGCTGAGGTGGTGGTGGCAACGAGGTGAGGCTGAGGTGGTGGTGACAAGGTGGTGATGTGTAGAGGTGGTGGTAACGGGTGGTGTCGTGCAGGTGGTGATGTGCGGTGCCGTGCGTGGACGTTTTTCGGCGGCTGAAGGTGTCGACGTTGGTGGGTGGTTCGGGTGAAGTGTAGGTTGTGACGAGATGGTTGGTGGTGGTGACGAGCGTGTGGTGCGGAGGGGGCGATGTGTGGAGCCGATATGTGTGATCTCTTTCTCAAGGCTGTAGGTGTGGAGACATCTTTTCCATTCACGATTAATCCTCCTTCAATGAACTTCTGGATCGTTTGTCGTATTAAGGATCGTGGTGGTAGTGGTTGTTCGCGCCGGTGGTCGAGGTGCTTCAAATTTTGCTTGTTTGGTGGCAGACCCCCCGAGGTCACTGTGTGTTCGGTATTTTATCGTGGGTGTTTTGGACTCGGATTTGGTGTCAGAATGATTGGCGGACGGGAGCTTTATAAGGGGTAGGCTGGTGTTGTTTATGTGAAGAGAAGGGTGTTTGTTGGGGGTGTTTGGAGGAAGCTTTTGTTACTTGTGTCCTTGTTTGTTGTCACTAGCTCTTGGGTTTATGTTGGGCCTTTTCCTTGTGACTGGGTTGTTGTTTGCACCAATCACATATCATGTCTATCGTCTTACATATTGTGTGTTGGTGTCCGATGGGCCGGTTATTTTTGCTTTGAGATCGGGAGTTGGTGTGTAGCTGCAATCCTGTTTGACTTGATATGGTGTTCTCTGGTGTACCGGGGGCGAGGGGTGCCCTGCTGATTTGGTTCTAAAGTCTGGTAGACCGATCACTTTTGATTCGAGATCGGGAGTCAATTTTTTGGCTCAAGTTGGTTTTTGGGCTTTTGTTTTGTGCTCTTTCGGTGGATCGGAGGTCGAGAGGTTGTGGAAGCTCCTTGTTCATTCAGTTATGAGCTTTTCGAATGTGGCTCAACTTGGGTGTTGAAGTTTGAGAGTTTTATTTTGAGGGGTGTTCTTTGGGGGTGGGTAGTGACGATGGGTGGTTGTGGATATTGTGTTTACAATGTTTGTTTCTGTTAAGGTGTCCGTCTTAGGTGGTGATGTATTTTGGTGAGTTTATCCTCATGGGCTTTGTTTGGTGGTTATGGTGTACCGTATATATGCGGCGCCATTTGTATCTTGTTTCGTCCATACCTTGCGTCTTGCGAGGATGACGTTTAATAATATCTGCTGATTAAAAAAAAATGTATATTCTTCTAAAAGTGCATTATTATCTTGAGGCTGCACTGTCTTCAATAACCTGTATTTTTATTATAAAAGGGGACTACTCTTTAGATATATTGGATAGATAAAGGTCATGTTCAACTTCAAGAACTTTATTTCAAGGTTTCAGTGAGAGCTCATTCACTTTAGATGCTGAAGCAAAGGTGTCCATTAATTGAAAAATAACTATTATTTGTCTACTTTGATATTTGACTGTATCAATCCATGAAAGTCTAGATATAATTACTTCATTTTGAAATAAACCAAAGTGTAGTGAATATAGTTGGCAACTTTATGAAGGTGGAAGGAAGTAGACCTTATGGCTCTCTGATGCAAACTTTTTCTGATGCATACATTCAAAACTTCATGTAGCTTGCTACCTTATACGATTGAAATGAGTTTTAGTCTGGCCCCTCTTAATAACAAGTGCCAGGATATTTGCACATAAGTTTTAATTTTGAGGGAGTATTTGCCGCATAAGTTTTAAATTTGAGGGAGGTATTTACATATATGTGTTAAATTTGAGGCGAGTATTTGTCTATTTTTATAACCACACGTGAGAGTTAACAGGCAAAACAAACGGAGGGGGTAATTGACTAACGTTTAACAATTTCAAGAAGATTTTTGAAGTTTCTTAAATATTGAAGGGTTTTTGATGAAAGTTACAATTTCAGGGGTATTTTGCCTATTCACTCTATCTTAATTCAATAAAAAAAAATTATTGAATGTTTTTAATTAGAAAAGGTACAAACCAAACCCGAAGCAATGAAACCGTGACTGAACCACCTAAACACGGCAATCGGAAAACTGAGATAGCTGCGGCGCGGCGGGGATATGCTGAGAACCTTAACGAAACGTAGCTTTTGCACCGTCGCTCCTCGCCCTTGGCTTTTCGTTGGATTGGGTAACCCCGGCGACAAATACAAAGGAACTCGACACAATGTACGAGTTAGTTAGTTAGTTTTCGATCACGGAGGGAGGGGCCTTTTTTTGGTATTTGATGATGAAATTTGATTGAAAATGTTTTCGTTTGAATCAGGTAGGATTTGAGATGATTGATGCATTTGCTGAGTCACAAGGAATTGCCATGGATACAGTTCATTGCAAAGCTATTTTTGGGAAAGGTTTTTTCTCATTCATTTATTCCTCTTTTATGTCTCTCTTTCATTATATGTAATAGTTGAATATATATTTGTTACTTACAGGTTTTGTTGGTGATGTTCCCGTTTTCCTTGCAAAGCCTCAAACTTATATGAATCTCAGTGGTGAATCAGTAAGGAATTCAAATATTCTACTTTTTAGTTTACTACTTTCTACAACTTTTTGTCATTTAAAGCTAATTGCAAAAATGTCTTAACCTGTGAATTCATTTGATTATATATTGGTTGCTCAAATTAATAATTGAATTTGAGGGGTGGGTGCTCCGGTAACAATGTTGAAATTTACTATAGTTGATTGGAATTGTTGTGAGGTTAAAAGTTAATACATACCATGCATGATTGGAAGTTGCATCTGCAGCTAAAAATTGAAAGTCGTAAGTTTGTGAGATTATGGGCCTGTTTGGATAAACTACTTATTTGCAGTTTATATCACAAACGCTTATGTATAAGCTTGCATAAGCTATTTTTCTAGCAAAAGATAAAATAACGTTAGATTGTTTTCGTATATGCTATAAGCTGTTTATATAAGCTATATTGGAGATTACATGAAAATAAGTTGAAAGAAGAATATGAAAACTGTCATCAACTGTTTTCACAAGTTTTCCCAAATAGTCTCACAAAACTTATGCCAGTAGATAAGCCCAAATAAGCCAATCCAAACAGGCCCTATGTCATGGTAACTGTAACAAGAAAACATATAGTTGAAAAGATGGTGGAAAATATGCAAGGTGGTTTGGGCATGTAGAGAGAAGACCTGTAGATTCTGTAGTGAGGAGAATAGATCAGCTGGACGATAGTCAGGTCACTAGAGGCAGAAGAAGACCTAGAAAAACTATAAGAGAAATTATTAAGAAAGATTTAGAGATTAATGCGTTGGATCGAAATATTGATCCATGTAGCCTACTCCACTTAGTGGGATAAGGCTTGGTTGTTGTAACTGTAATAAGAAAACCTTGTAAGTGAGAATGACTGCTAAAGGAATGAGGTGTTTGCATCAGATTTCACTACTCATATAGAGTGGACAGTGTTTGATTCCAACGAAATGGTCTTCTAAATGATCAATGATGATTTGATGACAGATTGTGTTACAACAACAACCAAACCTTTTCCCACTAAGCGGGGTCGGCTATGATGACAGATTGTGTTGACCGAGTGAATTAAGAATCGATGAGAGGATTTTATTTGCCAATTTATGGCTTCGGACGGGTATCTTTCTTGTCTGTATTACTTAGCAGTCAAGAAAGATTATTAATTTAAAGACTGGAAATTCCGGCTAATACAGCCACGAGGCATTTGTTTATGTAAGCTCGTACATGTGAAAACTCCTTCAAAAAATTAAATAACTAAATAAAAGAACCTGATTTACTAGATTTTCTTCCGCACATATGAAGGACTTCATATGCTTTAGTTTTGTATGTTTTTTAGTAATTGAAAGTACATATTGTGTGAAAACTTTACGATACTTCAAAATGTGTATTGTATTAGTGTGAGATGTATATCCATTTTGGATGCTTCTTCTGACATCATTCGATTTTTCTGGTGTGCATTCTTTAATCATTTAGGCAATTGTTAGTTTCTATTGTATCCAGACAGACTAATGCCCGCATGTTGAGAATAGCCCTCATGTCTGATTGCTTATATTATTCCTGTCTGCTTTTACTGTTTTATTTGTATTTGAAGTGCCACTTTTTTGCTGTGGTATGGTAGTATTACTGAGTACTGATATCAATTCCATGCGAGGTTTCAGTTTTTGAAGTAGCATACAACTGGTTTCATAAATTCATATGCTTATATTTTTATGTGTAGTTATGTGCGAAGCTTTATGCTGGTTATCAATTATGTTATACATATACTAAGAGATGACTCTTTTACTGTAGGCAGGACCACTGGCTGCTTATTACAAGTTACCCCTTAATCAGGTGCTTGTGGTAAGTTATTACATATTGTTGCACCTTCTCTTTCAAGTTTCTAATAGGTCATAGGCGCGTGTTCTTTTTTATTCAATATATTTTTTATGGATGCAGTTCCATGATGACATGAACCTGCCATGTGGGGTGCTTCGTCTTCATGACAAAGGGGGTCATGGAAGCCACAAAGGGTACACTATTATATGATAATTGAGTAATTGTGAACACATTTACTGTTATGTACACACACACACACACACACATATATATTTCACACTGAACGTAATAAACCTGTTGCGTAGCCCAAGTACATACTCTTCTAGAGATATTATGAGGTTTATTACATATTAGATTATGTAATTCACTAATTACAGAACCCAACAAATGTTTTTTCAAAATCTAAAATGAAGTCATGTAGATGTTATTGGAGTCATAGTCTACAATCACCACTTCTGAAATCCAATTCTACCTTTTTTTATGATGATGATGATGATTCGGAAGACAGTCTAGGAAGGTGTAGTAAGTCAAATTAGATGTGTTGGCAGATAGCCTTTGCATTTGTTTATTGGCAACACAATCTCAGAATTATTTGTGTATTTATTGGAATCCTGGTTTGTGTTGCATCATGGTCTAAGGGATAGAATCTCATTACTTATGTATTTTTTCTTTGATCATGCATATTGCAGAACTGTGTTTCACATCTTAGTCTCTTCTCTCATTTGAAGTTGTTTGTTTTTTGCATTTCTTCTTACATGCAATTTTCTTTGATCTCATAAACTCGCACAATGAGAGATATAGTGTGCTTGTACTGATGTAACATGTTGGTCAATGGTCATACATTTTTTGGCCTCACTCATTTATTTCGTTATCAAGCATTTTCGTATCCTTTCTGTTCAGCAACTTGAGCATGATATCTGACTTTTTTTTTTGTTATGCACTTCAGATTTTGAGGCCTTTTTTCTTTGTAGGCAGTATTTCCAGTTTAGTTTGTGGGCCATCTGCATTACACTTGAAAATATACTAGAAAGAAGAAAAAATTGGTTACTCCCTCCGGCCCTAATTTTTTGTCCTTTTAGCTTTTTATTTTTGTATCAGAACTTTGGTTCTTTTAGGAAATCGAGATAGTATTGAATATTGATGATGTTTTTTCTCTATTGTACCCTTAAAAAAACCAAAATCATGCCTTAATAAATTAAGGATAAAAGGGTCGTAACAGATCAAACTTTATTATTTCTTAATATGTGTGTCCAAACCTTGTAGGACCGAAGATTAAGGACGGAAGGAGTACTAACGACTGAATCATGAAAGTTATTCATTAAAAACATGCATATAGATGTAGGGGGTAATAGTTGACACTGAAAATTTGTTTTAGTCCTGGTCCTGACATTTGGAGTTGTTAATGGTATGGTATTTTGAGTTGGTCTCTCATTTTTCTTTCTTCATCACAACCTCCTGCGAGTTGTTTGCCTATACCTAAATTTTGACAGGCTTGTCCAATTCATCTGGCATTGACACAAGGATAATTGTTGTTGCTATGATGCCATCCAAATGCTTATTGGAACTTTGGAAAATGTTCTTTCTGTCCGTTTAATGTTTTTTTTGTTGACAAAACAAGATGGCACCAAAATATATTAAAACACGAGAAGAAAAAAAAACCATGGAGGACAAGGACCAAAACCCACCAAGTAAAACGAAACCTAAAATTAGGAAGATTAAACCTATTCGGGTAAGTCACCAAGAATAAAAGAAAGGGATAAATCTCACCAAGTAAAAGTAAAACCATGGCTAACAATGCCATAAGAAGCCAAAAGGCAAACACTAACATTTTCTTCCCAATAGGTATGACAAATGCTGAACTGCATATGTTTAGCGAGCCACAAGTGAGGAGTGTTGTGGACCATATTAGGCAAGCGAACATAAGTGAGCAGTGCTTATCATCAAATAGGGATGAAGGTGGAGAAAAAGGTCTGGGTTTTTGATAGGGATTTGGGTATTATGGGTGCGTAAGTCCCATATTGAGTAGTATGGGATGCTTGGTGTAGTACTTAAGTGGCTTGGTTCTTCCCCATTAATAGCTAGCTTTTACGGGAGGGCTCCCCAAGTGCTTGGGTACTTACCAGTTTACTTGAAAATTAGTCCCCATATGCAGTAGTCTATGGCTATATGTTGAGCATATTGCATCGTAAGTTGGACACAAGGTAGGTGTTACGGGCCATAGTTTGGTACTTAAGCAATTGGGACAGTTGCATTCAAATTCCAGCTTCCACCACAATCTAGAACGCACCCAGACTTATACGTTTTACACTTAAAAAGGCAGCAGGAAAGGGGCAGGAAGAGGATATTTTCCTATTGGATCTGGAATGGTAGGTTGAAATTGAATATTATCTACTAGAGCAGGTGCTAGAATAAAGTCAGATATCTAGGAGTGTTGTTGGGGCTAGCCCAATATTGTTAAACCTGCCCAAAACTTGTAAATAGTCGGTGGTTAGTCAGCAAACCTATAGTAGAGAAGCTCCACTCATGTCAAGTAGTTGTTTTATGTATTTCGAGATTCAGTTGCCTAGAGCGTTGGCCAGGTGACAGAGAGGATTATCCTCTGAGATGTTATTCTTTTTTTCCCGCAAATAAATCCTCGTTCAAGACTTCTAGCACCCTAACAGAATTTGAGAACAACTTCTAATTTAAAAGAGAAGAGGGAGGTGGGTGTGCCTCACTAGACAACAAAAAAAATGACTATGTTGGGCTTAAGGTTTAGACATTTATGTTATGTTTTTGTGTCTTATGATTTTGTAGTTACTTGGAGTCTTGAACTTGATGGCCATAAGACATGTTAGCTGTTTGTGATCTGTTATTATGAAACTTATATTTTCTATCAATTTAGTTTATTTTTTGCATATGTTAGTTATTTTATTTTATTTTCTGGAGTATCTTTGCATATATACACATGCATATATATCCCCAATGCTTCCATCATAGGCTGCAAAGCCATCTGCCGCGGATTTTTGGCTTGCCGGCAAGGGGCCATATATCCATATATTGTCATATCTGCACTGCACTATTTTAGGGGAAAGGAAAATTAATTTTTTGAGCTGAAGTTGGAAGCAAGTGTTTATGATTCAATAATATTGTTTATGGGATCAACTGTGCTAGAAAACGAGTTCATCAAATCTTGATATCTCTGATATTTTCTATTCAAGTGCTTCTCTCATTGTACTTTACTCTTGCTTTTCAATGGTCCAGGCTAAAGAGTGTTATTTATAACTTCAGAGACAATAGAGAATTTCCTCGTCTAAGAATTGGTTAGTATTTTTGTTACAAACTGTTATTTTTTTCCCGTGCTTTTTAGATCAATATTGTAATGATTGTTATTTTCAATTTGTTGACAGGGATTGGGAAGCCTCCTGGACAAATGGATCCTAAAGCATTTTTGCTTCAAAAGTTTAATGTAACAGCTAGACAACGAGTAAGTTCTTGGTTTCCTGTTGAAAATGCACTTTTGGTTACTCTAGTGTAACTAAGGTTTCAATTGGGTTCTCATAGTTCACTTGGCAAATATGATGGTAGTTACTTGTCATGTTAGTGCAATGTCAAATGATTGAGTGGCTCTTTAATGATTAAATATTAATGTGATGAATTGGAAAACATTTGGGCAAATGGGAGCGATAGTTATAGTTGCATCCAACATGAAAATTTCTCGAACATCCAAAATGAAAATAGCACCAGCCACTAGCTGATTCTATTTCATTTTCGTAGATCAGGCTACATCGACTATATGGAAACGAGCCAAGTTACAAAAATCTTCATTTGTTCAATGTTTCTTCTTCTCTTATCTTTCTTGTTGGACAGATTGACGAGGCTTTGCACGAGGGGGTTGATGCCTTGAAGCTTCTTCTATCTAAAGGTTTGGAAGTGAGTGCAAAAAGGTTCAACAAAGAACAGAAATATAAGCACTTAAAAGTGCAGACATTACCAGTTTGGTAGGATTCGATTATGGCAAGCTGTGTTATAAGTATGGTTAGTTCCTCACTTTAAGGTTTCATAGATTGCCTGGGTGCATATTGATGTATAAAACGTAAGGATAAAATGTACTGAATTTTGTAAACATCCATCGTGTATATTAATATAGCTTTTCAAGTGGTTTTGTAACTTTTTGCCTTGTTTTAATTTGGATATTGTCTTTGTAATGCACTGAGAGCAAGCTGGTAGGGTGGGAATCTAACTATGTTAATCGCTATTGATAATTGTAGCCGTATATGCTCTATTTGGCATGAATCATAAAGTTGTTAGGCAAATTCGACATGTAAATGAATAGAGTGATAGTTTCTTCAGAATCCAAGATATTCAACTTTTGGAAGCGATTCTGAAATGTATATTGGGAAATGAAATTAGAATTCCTGTCCATTTGACTTGTTAATTTGATCAAGGTTAGATAATGGATACATATACCTGGGTAAGGAAAGGAGAAAATTCGAACTGGATTCACACTCTAAGTTCAACATTAATAAAGACTTGGTCAATGTTATTATTTTGAAGTTGGTTGGTACTTGGTAAAATATCACTCATGTTGTTCACTTGCTTTACTAATAAATTGTACTTCATTTAGTCAGTAAACAAATTGTTGCTAGCTTGCTTTTGGCTAAAAAATGTTACTCACTCGTTTGACTTATTAATTGTATATTTGTATTTGACTAATTTCTTATGAATCTTTTTAAGACATTTTGAGAGATTTTCAATCCTAAGCATTATGCCTTGAACTCGAGTTTGGATATCAGCATTTGATTTTATGCTTCGCATAGCTAGTTAAAATTTGAAATAAATGAATTATGTGGCATTTGATATACTATAAACTAAAAAGTTAATATATTCAATCTCATTAACTATTAATAAGCTGAACATTCATAAAACCTCAAGCTTAATTTGATTAAAATTGAGACCCTAGAATTCCCTTTGTTTCATATTTTCATTTTCATTATTTTGTTCATCATGCACTTGCAGCATACATTATGGGCAGAATCAGAAGATAATGAAGACTTGATAACAGCCAGCTGTTCTTAAATAGTGAAATCCGACCATCATGCTGGAAAGTTCAGAAATTGGTTTGAACACAGGATTTAGTAAATTTCCATGTGCTACACGTCCCAAAGGGACCTTATTAAAAAAAAATTAATGACAGATCTGATTTTCCGTAGTACCATATATGCTGGCCTTGTACCTTTTGCATGTTGCTTTGCTAGTGTTCATACTACATATTTAATGTATTTGTGTTTAGGATTCCTCTAGAAAGCAGTAATGGTTCCTTAATGATGAATTACAATGGTCATAATACAATTCACTACTAATTCATATACCAATCTTTTGGGTGAAAATGGTCACATGGGGATCCATTATAGGGAGCAGGGCAAGGAGTATGAGTTTTATTAATTTATTTTAATTGAAGCAACTAACTTGCAATTATATTATCAAGCTGTATATGTTGATCCAACCATGCAATAATGAAAATTTAATTAATGCCTATTGTTATCCGATAGCGAAATAGGAATGGTACTATTGGTAGGTGGTTTGTGCATGACTCATACATGCCAGCTTTGTTCATTTGGTGTGGTTTTTATTTATATAGTTGACCACATGTTGTGATTTTTGAGATTTGTGAAGAAATCACTACCTTCTTAACAATCATGTATTTTTAACAATTTCGAGAGAACGAAAAGTTACAATGTCAAAAAATCAACTTATTTTATTTTAGGGTCTAGGATTAAATTATTTTTATACTTTAGTCAAATTTTAGAGATCTTTAGTGGTATTTGGGCTTGTTTGCAAATCAATACAAACAAAGCTGTGGAATATCTTGCTGCCGGCAATGTTTTAGAGGAAATCATGTGCAGCTCATTAAACTTTTTTTTCTTCTTTCCTTGAGACTTTTTTCACCCTCAAGTTCAATTTATATGCATGATTCATAAAAATGAATTATTGTTAAATTATAATTAGAACTTATAATTGGTTTAATTTATATATGTATATAGATCAACAACTGACAAATAAGTGACATGTTTCTGCCTGTTTAAGCTGTTGCAAAATCATAAAAAACCTACTCCTTATTTTGCTATTGCATTCATCTATATATATGCGTGATACATGCTTACATAATCAACAAGCATGCATGGCAGGCTGTATAACTGAACTCAAATATTAATTTTATTATTTATCATGATCACCTTATAACATGATTAAGTCTAATTAATTAAAGTAGTACATGGTTTGATCATCTGCTTAACCCGTGATTCATTTGCTCATAAAAAAGTTCCAAACACAGAATTAAGCATAGTATAGTATGAAGACTTATAGCAAGTAGCATCACTGATTACAGAATTTACTACTACAAGTTGCAATTGACAAATAGCAAGTAGCATCACTGATTGACTTCTATATTAGTCAAATAAATTGTACTATTATTCAGTCACACATTTAGACACGCGCTATTGAAAAATGCATGACTGGTTAAGTACTAGTACTTGTTTGGTGGCTGACCTTACATTAAACTTTTTGCATTGAACATTTGTCAACTTTACATTGAAACAAAAGAGAGGGAAAGTACAAAAAGTTATATACGTGTATATCTATCACTTTACCAGCATACTAGTGATCTAGATCCTTATTTCTGGCTGTGACAAACAGATCAGACAAACCAAGTCAAACACATGTATTTATACAAATCATATTTTAGGTGACTTCGTGGATACTTCCTCATTCATTCATTCTAAAATTGAAATTCAATTTATTTGTAAGAATGCCAAAACACATAAAAGACCAAGTCACCGACTTGTACCGCAAGGATCATGGACCAACCCACACATATATGACCTTGGTATTCAATGGCAAAATATACGTGAAGGAAGTTTACTTACTATGTTAAGTTAAGAATTTCATTGCAATTTATTACAAAGTTGTGTTCTGTCTTTAAATGGACCATCCGCAAGTAGATGATTGGATTAGGATTAGTCGATCTTTGGTCGGGTACCGAGTATTAAAATAAATCGTTGAGATATTAAAAGAAGAAAGACAATGCATTTTTATGATAAATAAGTAAAAGATTAAAAAACGAACACAAAATTTGAGACTACGTGAAAGTTTTCATTTTTTAGGTGGTGGAGACTACATCAAAGTTTGATTGGATAAGTAAACACACGTTAATAGGGACTAATGGTATATATCCGTGTTGAATTTTATGATTTTATTGTTATTGGATTGGATTCCCATTATCCATGTTAAGTTAACTCTTGTATGCTAATTTTCTGAATTATTTGACGGGTTCAAATTCAAATTATGCCCTAAAAGATTTATTATTGATTTGTATTTCAACTATCTTATATCAAATCAGTGTTCAACAAGGGTTAAAAAATCAGACATAAAATTTGGTTGGAAGACCCAAAATAAAACTAGGTTGAGGAGAAACACTTGTATATAGTCACAATCCCAAATCAAAATTATTTAGGCACATATTTATTAGCATTTCCAATTATATATCATTTAATGTAGTATTTTGAAAATACATTTTATTTAATATTTTTCTCTTTCATATTTCAATTAACACTTGTATATAGTCACAATCTCAAATCAAAATTATTTAGGCACATATTTATTAGCATTTCCAATTATATATCATTTAATGTAGTATTTTGAAAATACATTTTATTTAATATTTTTCTCTTTCATATTTCAATTAATTAAGTGGATGTGTCTAAATTGATTTTTTTATACTTGTAACCAAGCAAATGTATTTTTTTTTAACAAAAACAAAACGATATTCATTCATTTAAATTGATAAAGTACATCACATCAGATACAAGTATCGCTAAAAATGTAAATGATAAATCTGCGAACAAACTCACAACATCCAAGTTAATAGCATACAAAGACAAAATACCTACAAATAATATGATAAAATATAAGTCACCGAAATACACATGCTTAGAGATCAAACAAATGTATCTTGTAAGTTGGATTTAGAAGATGCGAACCACATACTATCTTATTTTGTATTAGCAAATTGTATGGCTTTTATCTTACTTTTCAATAAATGATAGGATGGAATCTCTGCTACCCTTCTCAAAAGGGGAATAAAGTTTTTTGTACTAAGACGTTGGCTTTGAATTAATAAAAAATTATTTATCGAAAAAAAAAACTAGGCTGAACGAGTGAATATCATCTAAGGTGATATTATTTGAGAGTCGAGAGAGCTCTTGATCCAAAAAAGATTGAGAGGATTTAAGAGCATCCATAATAATTCTTCTATTTAGATGTTTAAGTACGTATTGCATCCCCTAAAAAAAGTGCGTATACACGTCAATCATTTATGGAAATCAAGCATCCTTTATGTTTAATATGTAGAGATTAATCATTGAGTCGGATAACATAACAATAAGTAGAAACAATATTTCATAAGTTTTTTTTTTAGGGGTTGTATTCATAAGATTTATAAAACTGAAAATACTTGAATCATTTAATTCAAACACTATTGCACAATTTGATGGATATTTTATCTAACATATGTTTGTAGGTGATGGTTGTGACTTGATGGTGAGCTAGTGTGAGTAATTAATTCTGTCCTTTCTTGGACCGCATTTAACCAGATATGTCTCCCACCTTGTATTTTCTATCACTCTCGTCGGCGACTCTCGTCATTTTTTATCTTTTAAAAATGGGAAATGATGTATTAAGAGATTTTAAAAAGAATTTTTATCTTAGAAATGATATATCTATTTATTTCTTTTTTGTTACATATATGTTTAATTTATATTCATTATTTTTATGGGAGGGGCAGCGGATTAATTAGAATCAAAAGATATAGTTTTTTAAGGACTACAAAAAACTAATACTTTTCAATATTAGTAAATTAAAATAATTTTTGGACAGCAAAAATTAAAATACTTTATCCCATTCAATAATTTTCTACAATATTTCTTAATTAATAGTAGTATGTATTTTATTTTTAATGACTCTTTAGTTCTATAGCACAATTTTGATGAAAGATTCCCTAATTTTTTTTTTTTGATGAAAGATAAATTGAAAAATATAATTAGTTTCTGTTTAAATTAATAAAATTAGTTATTATTAGCAAACAAATTTAATAAGCATAAAATTAAGTATTGTTAACTTATAATTGTGATCAAAGAAAGTATAGTATAGTGGTGCACACTTGATTTACATCAAAATGGTTATTATTTTTTAAGTTACCATAATATTGATACCAACTTTCAACCGCCGTATATACGTAAGAGTCAGAAATCAAACTTTTAATCACATATTTAAAGTCTAAACTCATTATCACTTGAATCAATCCATTGTTGGTATCAAAATGTAATATAATTAAGCGAAAGTGTGTCAATACCACCTAGTTTCAATTAGATATAACTTATTTTAGATGTATCAAATACCAAACATAACTTCACAATATTTTTGTGAGTCTAGATCCTTTCACAAAACCTAATCGTGTTGATTTATTAATCAACATGTATATGTAGATAGTAACTTTAAAGCAAGCATTAAACAAAAAGGTATGAAGTGTGATGTGGCGGTAGATGAAGAATAGAAAGATATGATGATGACACAGAGAGCAAAGGAAATCCAGCAAACGTCAACAAAAGAATTAATAATATAATAGGGGTGGTGGCCAGTGTTTGACTTTTGTATGTTACTACTGAGTTAATGTGATGTTCCATTCCACCTCCCGTAGAAAATTCCGTAGGTATTCTGCTTTTGAGAAGGACAGTCGGTGATTTTGCAATATTTGTGTTGTGCCCTATCTTTGCTTTGCGCGTTGTCTTTTTTCTTACCATGCTTGCTGTCTTTGATTACTCTTTTTGGTTTCATTACGGTGTTCACATTAGCCGCTGACTGGACTAGTAGTAAGTAAGCAGTGACCACTGATTCAAAATAGAAAATACCATCACCAAAAGTTGAAAAGAAGAATCCATACCCTACACTTTACAGACCAGCTGGCACTATTTATTTCACACCGTTCTGCTGGTTTGGTGGCTGGCTGATAGTACTACTATCTACTATCTACCATTCCGCTAGACTAGCATTACCCAATTCGTGTCTCATGTTAAATGATCCATCCAGCTTAGATTTTAAAATTAAGGACGTTGTTGTGGTTTGGATCAAGACCTTCACCTGAAAAGTACAATTTAATCTGCAAAAGACTCACATCTGGTTATTATATGGATTTGTATTCTAGTAACCAAATCATGCATGTGAATGAAACACGATCCTCTTATATAGTAACTAGTCGACAATTTGTGATTCACACTTAATTACGAGCAACCGCATAACCATTTTGGACTAAATGTGTTTTATTTCTCTAGAAAATGGTACTGCTAACTAGTGTCTGAAGGGTTAGACACTTGTTAAAAAGTTTAAAATGAAAAACTTTATATTAGAAATTGTGCATTCAATAAAATTAAAACAACAAAAAGTAATTTTTTTCTACATAAAATATGTCAATCATTTCTAATTTTAAATCCTTAACAAGTTTCTCTCCTAAAACTCTCGCTAAGTTGGGCATTAATGTCTTTGCAAGTACAAAACTCCCTCCATTGAACAACTTCTATCATTTGTTGTATCCGAACAACTCTGACCGTCGTCTTCAAGTCCATTACGAATTAGTGATAAATTTTTACCTCACATTTTTTCAAACAATAATTGCACCAAATTCGCCGTATAGTGTTATGGATTGGACTTTGGGTTGGGTCAAGTCCAATAACACGTCTATTAACCCAATACCATGTATGTTGGTCTATATAAGTCTCGCCTCACAACCTAACAAGATATGCTCATTCTAATCTTAACATCCACCTCAGGCTTGACGAGCGTCAGAGTGTTTGCATGTACACTCTCTCCATTGTTATCAACCCACCTCTTCGAATCTCTGTCTCCATCTCTTTATGGAGAACTCCTTCGAGCCATCCACCATCATTGCAACACTTTTTTATTCATAAATCGTAAATTCCGAGTATTGTTAAGAACAATAAGTAGATAATATGGGAAATGCCTATTCCCAGAATGATGCATCAACGAAAATCAAGAATCACAAAACCACCCGCCCAAGTTTTCCATCAAATAACAATTTTTTAAAAAAAATTAAAATATAAAAAAAAAATGTGAAGTGAGCGCTTTTGTTGTAGCCACGTGCATTTCAACTATGAGCCCTAACTATCGTCCAACCAGCGAGTCTAAGGGTAAAGCCTATATATTCGCATTAAGGGGTTTATAAATAGGAAAAAACTTAGTACAATTCTTTAGGTGTTTTTGGTATGGTTCTTAACTAAATTCATCATGATTTTTATAAATCTATAATTTTTTTTAAAGTTTGTTATATCCAAACAATTTATATTTTTAATTAAGAATCATACAAAAAACACCTAAAAAATTGTAGGTAAGTTTTGTCCTTATAAATAAGGCACACACCACATAGAAAATAAGGTGAACACTCTCGGTTTGAAAAATCTCATCAAAATATATAAAAATCTCATTGACTTGAGAGTCTCCTCGGAATACTTGTTCAATTGTTCTATTTGCTTGGGATTGGTGTTCATAATCTATTTATACAATGTCGATACGGTGTCAAAATTTGTGTATCCATATAAAATAATACATTTATTACACCAATTTGTATATACACTATCAGCTATCTAAGCAATATTTTCCTAACAAGATGTATGCATTAAAAAAAACGTTAAAAAAAGGTGGTTATTTTATTTTATATGAATCAAATCCATGGTAAGTGGTAACTACCTATGAGAGGGATAATACTTACGTGACATTGTGGTTGATGACATTGATGACATTGGTCAACCACAATGTCACAAGTATCTTTCTTCTCTCTTTTCTCACAAAAGTTTTGTCATTTTGTACACTTGTGACATTGTGGTTGGTTAATGTCACCAATATCACCAACCACAATGTCACCTAAGTGCTACCCGTATAAGAGCCAGCAGAAACTGGGTCAGAGATTTAGTTGTCTGGAGAAACGGTACGGTGGTAGAACAAGTGTTGAACATAGTCTCCTGGACCACTGTTTATGTGCCACGTGAGCTTTCAATTTCATATTACTCTTCCAGCACGCGATGCATGCAAATCTCAGAATATGACAGTTGGAAGTGACAATGTATTGTCCTATATTTCTATTGTTTTCTTCTTAATTTCAAAAATCCGTATCTATTTACGTGATAGTGTAATAAATTTATGATTAATAATAATGATTTCAATAATAGTTTAATCATTTTAAAAATAATTGTAAAAAGGCACCATCTCTTCCTTTCTAGTTTGACTTACAGATGTTAATTATCAAGATGTGCATATGATGTCAAATGATATGAACTTGAGTTTGGAGAGTACTGACAAGACAGTGGACAATGTTTTATCCAAATTTTTCTATTAATTAAATTAGCATTTTCTTGATATGGATTATAGAGTGCCCCTTTTTTTTAATAATTAAAACTTCCCCTGTTGTTCAAGTTGAGACGTGTTGCGGTTTCTATCAAAATTTTAAGGTTTCACAATCGTCCACGAATTCGTTTCTAAATATTATACATGTTATTTTAGATTTGGTTTTGGTTTTATAGTTTTCTTATCATGAATTATTTTGTAATTAACAATGAAAATAATTAATGGATCTAAACATACAATGTACAGTACTGTACTCTTCTTTGTTTTTATGAATGCAAATACTTAATGGATGTAAATTAACATACAATGTACTGGTATGATTCTTTGTTTTTGGTATGATCCTTTGTTTTCGGTATGCTGTTTCTCATAGATTTTTTTTTCAATGAAGGTGGTTATCATATTCAAAACATTGTCAAATACTAAATGTAACCATTTGTGAGCTTGTATTTAAATCTAGAGCTGTCAAATGAGCTTATTCGACTTGACCTACTTCGATTGAGCCAATAACATAAATGGGCTAGATCGAGTCGACTCACTTATTATTCCTCTATGATATTTTTCAACTCCCCGATATGGGACTAATTTTAGCTCACATATGTTTGGTGAAAAGCCAACACAAATGTATGTCATTAGCTTCTTCTTGTATTCTTTCTCTCTTTTATTTCAAGTATTTTTAATTGCTAATTAAATTAGTAATAATTCCTCTAAAAACAAGTACATAAATATTAGAGGAAGCTCGTAATAAATTACATATTTTATCTATACATATATTATCGAGTGAGTTCATGAACAAATTGAGTCGAACTATATATAGCTCAAGTCCAGCTCATATATTTAACGAACTTAATTCTCAGCTCAAGTTCAGCTTATTTGGTTCACGAGCCAAGTTCAACGAGTTAATTATCGAATTGAGTTCCAAACTATTATCAAGATGTTTCGGTTTATTGTGTTCATAATAATTTAACAAAATAAATCAAGATCAATTTCTTGACTCAAGATCTCGCTTGTCTAACACAATTTCCTAATTTCTTAAAAATAAACAACAACAAACTCTGTAAAGAACCTAAAATACATGTTATGACTGAAATGCATCATAATCTCAAACTTTGATTGTTGCTTGTCCTCAAGTAGGGATCAGAACAAACTTAGACCTGAGCCTGACCTACGAAAATTTTTGTGAGCCCGAGTTTAGCTTATGACCTTTCGTATGCCTATTTTTTTGCCTGGCCTAGCGCGAAAGCTTATTTACAGACCTACTTCATATTAAAGTCATTAAATAGTTCATTTTATCTACTTTTAAATAGGCTAAATCGGTCTTAAAGCATATTTTACTATAAGGCTTATCTATCACCATAAGGCCTTAAAAACCTATTTCACTTTAGAGAAATGATATTTGTACAACCACTTTTTGATAACTTTCTCTCTCATACTCTCATTATATTATTATTCTCTCTCTTCCTTTTTCTTTCTCTATTATTTTGGACCAATAAGAAGGGAGAAAATGAAGGTTGTCATCAAAGTTGTCAAATATGGTTGTACAAATATCACTACTCTTCACTTTAAGGCCTATTTAAAAAAGTTTATTATTTGAGTTGTTTCTTGATTTTTATGTTTAATATAAATTATATTTTAGTATATGTAAAAAATAAGTTTTTAATATTATGCATAAATAGGTCGGCGTATCAAGCTTCGTAGGTTTTTTTGATAGCCTAAGTCTGACTATATTTACTTAAGAGTAAAATACACTCCCCTTCCCTCAAAGATATGAGTATTACACTGACCTTCCCCTCTTGTTATAAAACACACACTCCCCTCCCTTGATAGTTACAAAATACACATTTTCACCAATTTTTAAACAATCTGTTAACTTTTTAATCATTTATGTTGTACAATATTTCTTTTACCAAAATAACCCTTAACTTCTCCAAGCATGTTACTCCACCTATTTCATTCAAATATTGTTAAAACTATTCAACTTCAGGTTCAGTTTGGACTCCGGCTAATAGAATTAAGAAGTTTCATATGGCAGGTCACAAAGTTGAGCATTTTTCAAGGTCGTGTGGTTGTGCGCTTTATCATATCTGGATTTGTTTCAATACATGAACATCTAACTTGCGATTGATCAAATTTGGTTGAGAAGGGTTTTGGGGTTGTTACTTCTGCTTTTTAAATTCTAAAATTCGTATTGAAAAAATTTAGGAAAAGATCCAAATATTACTATATCGGTTGAAGAAATTCTTAGTGTTGGAGTCTTTTTTTTAATTGCCTGCATATTAACTTGTTTCTTTTTTTTAATTGCCTGCATATTAACTTGTTTCAAATATCAACTGTTGTTCATGGATGTTACAAGCAAAAGAAACAATCCGTAAAGAATTGATAGGGATATTTTGGTAATAAAAAAATTATATTTAACGGATGTTAGAAGATGTTAACGAAAAA
>Ga0315915_1001654_pt1 | contig 27276 bp, 12 predicted proteins | sample MpolbnodulesMG_FD_207738 | JGI IMG/M metagenome (GOLD analysis project Ga0315915, IMG submission 207738) | Medicago polymorpha root nodule microbial communities from Los Angeles, California, United States - branched nodules | ecosystem: Host-associated > Plants > Roots > Nodule | place: USA... | reverse complement strand
ATACTTAAAAACAAATAATAAAGTGAAAACAAAATGAACGCTTTTGCAATTATTGATGAAAACAGAAGTGAAAATATTTTCTCAAATCGAACAGTTAGACTTTGTTTGGGAGTTTGGAGGGGGGAGGGTAGGGTTTTGGAAAAAAGGAAGGAGCAAGTGGAATAAATTGAACACATTGGGAGGAGAGGGCTTTGGAGGTTAATCTTTTATTCACAATACAAAATCCCCCGTGTTTGGGGGAACTCAAAAATTGTATTGGGGGGTTTTGGAGGGTTTATATGATTTTTTCAAATCCAATCTATGTTGTGATAATATTCTTAAAATTTAAAATATTTAATCAATAAACATTAGTTTATCATTCTCTAAAAAATTGTTCTTTCGACAAATGTGAAAGATTTTTCCATTTTTCTATATATTTCCAACCCCCCAAAGCCCTCCCTTCCCCTTCAAACTCCCAAACAAAGCCTTAGATCTCAACAAGTTTCAGAGCCGGATGGGAAAGAAAGAAAATAGAAGCATTATTGGATTTTTTTTCTCTTTCCGTTTAATAAGAAGTTAGTTTGATTATTTTAGGGAAATGCTAACTTGGGCCCTTGAGGCACAAGTTAAAAAGCTAAAGATGGAATTATTTTCTTGGAAATTATGTTATTTAATGTTGTAAGTTTTTTTTTCATTACGCTTTTAAATGCTAAAATATATTGATGGTTAGAATTGGGATTCTGCACTGGAACTTGGGAAAAAATGGGATATGTGAGAAGCTTGTTGCTTAAGATTCGGAATCTAATTGACTACTTCAATGCAAAACCTTTGGCTAACATATTGTCAGAACTAGATTTTGTGTCTTGACTGCCAAAGTCATTTCTTATTTATATATATATTAGACCGCTCATGAATTTTTTATCTATCTTCGATGGGATTCTCATTATTTTTTTAAACTTGTAGGTTTTTCCCATTGAACATCTTCAGATTTTCTACGAAGAAGAACTTGAGCGTATACTTTGCGGAGAGGATGATTCTTGGGCTGTATGTATAATTTATTTTAATCAATTTGTATATATGTCCTTTTCTATTAGAGCGGGATGAAACTTTTTGTTTAAAAAAAGGTTTGATTATAGTAATGCCTTGTTAGCAGATCAATGAGCTCGCGGATCACATTAAGTTCGATCATGGTTACACAGCTAGCAGTCCTCCCATTGTCAATGTAAGGATACATGTAATTTTAGATATTCTTTTGATCTTATGTTCGGAATCCTTTTTTTTTTTGGACTGAATTTCTGTCATCAACAACTCAGTTGTTGGAAGTTATCCGAGAGTTTGACCTTGGCCAACGACGAGCATTCCTCCAGTTCGTGACCGGCACACCTCGGCTTCCTCCAGGAGGGTTGGCATCTCTCAATCCGAAGTTGACAATTGTCCGAAAGGTGTACATATTTTACTGATACACACTATTTTTCCCTCAATGTTTTTTACACTTTACATGTCCTTTTTCTTTGTAACATCTTATATTCTTGTGTGTTCAACAGCATTGTAGTAACCAAGCAGACACAGACCTACCTAGTGTGATGACTTGTGCAAATTACCTTAAGCTACCTCCGTATTCGTCAAAAGTACCGCATCAGTTTTCTCTGCTTCAAACTTTTAAACACTAAAAACACTTCTTTTTTATTTTTATTTTTTTAAAAAGATCTAAATATTCTGACACTTAATTGAATTTCAGGAAAAGATGAAAGAGAAGCTCTTGTTTGCCATAACAGAGGGTCAAGGATCTTTCCACCTTTCATGACTTAATTCTCTTGACTGGATCAGCTTATTTGGATTTTGAAGGTGTAATTATTAGGGTGATTGGTAGCAATGTAGATAAAGGGTATTTAACTAGTTGCTAGCAGTGCTGGTCACAGCAAGTTACTTTCTTGGGGACAAAGCTTTCTGTCTTCACTGACAACAATTGTTGGGGGGTGTATATAGCCTGCTGATAGTTAGCTGTTTTTTGGATTGTGTCCGCTGTATAGAAACGGAGGCAATTTAAGTAGCCATGCTTTTTGATATTTTTTGTACAGTATTTAGTATTGGGATCTTAATGATTAATAGACGTTTACCTGCTAGCTTTGTTCCCTTTGGTACATCTGCTGTTACTTTATTATCTATGATATTATTTTCGATTCGATGAAAAAAATTTCTACTTTTTTTACCGAAGTATTTATGCATTGTGATTGCAGTATAAACACTTGAGAATGATGTATTTATGCATTGTGACTGCAGTATAAAACACTTTGAGAATAATGTTTTTGAAAGCTTGAGCTGTACCTTTTGTAGTCTTGGTTAATGGAAATTATGATGCCAGCTAATGAAGATGTTGGGATTTCCATAAGAATATAGATACTCAAACTAAGTGTTAAGTTATGTTGAGAACTGAGAAACATTGCTGAAAGTTGTTAAAAGAAATTTGAAAATATGTAGGTAACATAATTTTTTTTCCTTTTTTTTCTATAAAGGAATCTATTTGCAGTAAAACTCAAGGTTCTCAAGCCATTTTCTAGGAAATGGAAGGTATTTAATATTGATGTGATATGCATGTTAGCGTGGTCATAACTCACACGGCAATCAATTAGTATTTTGTTAATGATTTTAGCTGTAGATGGTAAAGACAAAATTCTGTTTAAATTATAAAAAAATTTACTATATAACAGAAGTAGGTGGTATAAGATGGGTATTTATCTTTCAAACTCACTTTGATATCTCATCTATCTCTTGGTTTAGTAAGGTAAGAAACAAAAATTCGAGCAACCATTTTTATTTTTATTTTGAATAAAAAATTCGAGCAACCATATTAGTAACATATGTTAAGAGTGATATTTAGATAATTTCTTTTAATCCTTCAAAAAAAAAGATAATTTTTTTTTTTTTATGAAATATTTGAATAAGTTATACGATGCTAGTGATGAGCTAATATATAATTTACTCTCTTAAAAAAAAATAACTCACTCCGCACCTTTCCTCTTGATCATGCATGATGCATGTTTCAAAAGCATGCATTTTAGAAAACTTGCATGATGCGTAAAAAAAAACTTGCATGATTCGCGTTTCATATGCATTCCGCTTTTTCTTATTTTTAAAATCATTCGGAACATGTAACCATGCCTCTTATATGAATTGAATTAGTTAATCTATTATTTTACTTATGTATTTAATGATATATCGTGACGTTAATTAATAAATATTTTTTATTTAAAGGATTGTCAACGAGAGCATACTAACTAAACTCCTCTTATATTTAATTTAATTTGTATACATCGACAATTAGAAATTAACATATAAAAGTGACACTATAATGTGATTTGATTAAATGCATGTGTAAAATGATTTTAAACTTGAAATATATAGAAATTAATCTCAACTAGAGTTTAATTGATATGTTACATTAGACCATCTATAATGGGAGGTCCTTCCCCTATTTAGCACCGTGTCAAATAGGCACTCTCATTGCGACAACAACGAATATGGTGCTTATAAAGATAGTGCTTTTATATGCACCCTCTCTCCTATTACTCATGGGTCCCACATGTACAATTAATTCTATTTTTTCTCTATATTCAAATATTATATTATTTTAATATTAAAAAATAAATTATATAATAGTTGCAAATAATAGTTAAGTTATATAATAGTTGCAAATAATAGTTTCTTGAAATATTAATAAATAAAAAGATGTTAGCTTTTTTTTATAATTTATAATTAAATTACTTCAATATATTAAAATTATATAATTATGAATGAGTATATAAATTATTGTTAAAATTTAATGATATAAAATTATTGCTGGGACCGAATTCATAATTATTTTGAGGTGCTGAGTTTGAGAGATTGAGTGCTTATTCAATATTAATTATAAAACGAATGACGTGTACAATTAAGACTCATTTAAGCAGCCAAATGGAATGATGCATTGTAGAGGGTCCTAGTGTATATTAAATTTTACAGCGGACATCCAATAAAAGTCAATTATTTGTCCATCCATATTTTGCTATTGAATGGATGACAATGTAAAATTATTTTTTATTGTTAGTTTTTAGTGTGTGTCCTATTTTCTAAAAAAAAAAAGTACCTAAGCAAACGAAACACATTTATAGTTGAACTGAACCATACGAAGGAAGTCAAACCCAAAACAACACAACCCGACAACTAAAATGGCGGCTTCTTCTGCTTCATTTTCCGTCACCTTAACAACAAAAACCCCAACAATCACTTCTCACACCCCCCATTTCCGATTCAAACCCTCCCCTCTTCGCATCTTCCTTCAATCCACCCGTAAACCCATCACCCTCCGCACTAACGCCTCCATCCCAATCCAATGCCTCTTCACCGGCCTCGTCGAAGAAATCGGCACCGTCAAAAAACTCGGCGAATCTCCTAACGGCGGTTTCGACTTACAACTCAACGCTAAAACCGTCCTCGACGGCGTCAGCCTCGGTGACAGCATCGCCGTTAACGGCACATGTCTCACCGTAACAGAATTCGACCAAATCGCTTCCGATTTCACCGTCGGTGTAGCACCGGAAACTCTGAGAAAAACTTCTCTCCTCGAACTCGAACCCGGTTCACCGGTGAATCTCGAAAGAGCGTTAACTCCAGTGAGTAGAATGGGTGGACATTTTGTTCAAGGTCACGTGGATGGCACGGGGGAGATTGTTTCGATGATTCCTGAAGGGGATTCGTTGTGGGTGAAAATTAGGGTTGAGAAGAAGGAGTTGTTGAAGTATATTGTTCCTAAAGGGTTTATTGCTGTGGATGGGACTAGTTTGACTGTGGTTGATGTTTTTGATGATGAAGGTTGTTTTAATTTTATGTTGGTTGCTTATACTCAGAATAAGATTGTTGTTCCCATGAAGAAGGTTGGTCAAAAGGTTAATCTTGAAGTTGATGTTCTTGGAAAGCATGTTGAGAGGCTTCTTAGTAGTGGGTTTGTTCCCTCCATTGCGCCGAATTCTTCGTGGTCTTCGTCCCAGGAGTAGTAGCTTATTTGAGTTTATTTACAGAATAAGTTGTTTTCTGTTTATTTTTATAAGCTCTCGAGTATAGCTTACGGAAATAGTTTGATTTTATTTTATCTTCTGTTACAGAAATAACTTATATGATAAGCACTTATGTTATAAATGCTTAATTAAACTGTTTATCCAAACAGGGTCTATGTATTGTTCTCTGTTTTTTTGAAAGCAAAATATAAACAAGAAATGGTGGTTTTTTTATGTTTGTTTGTATAATAATAATAATTTGGTTAATGTGAAGCTGATCTCAGAGTGAGTAGAGTGGTTAATTGTTTGTTATACAAAAGTTACAAGTGAAGAGTGAGTTTGCATTTGGTGACTTTTGTAGTCAAGCTTTCGAAGGACGAGCTTGCTTATGCTGATTAAGCTATTTTATACTATAGTAATTGGAGATTTGGAGGTTCTCAATGTATGATTATTTGTTACTCCATTTATACCGACTCTGGCTTTCGTTTTTATTATTCAGTTTATCTATTTTTATTGTATTTACTATCGATAAAAGAATGTTTCAATTGACATATGCCCAGAAGCTGCTTCTTGTTCATTTGAAGATTATAGTAATGTGTGATTTCTAAGATTACTTTCATAAGAGACTGAATACCCTGGTATAATTGTGGTTGCTTGTACCATGTTTTTTTTGTTAATGATATCATTAGACACTTGTTGGTGGATGTTTTTTGAAGCAATTGGGGATATTAATTTGTATGATTGTATCAGTTAATGATTATGAAATGTTGAGATATATGCAAGTTAATTTATAGGGCAGCTTCAACTTCCGTAGCTATTCATGTTCTATTATGATTCTCTTGGCAATAGCATTTGCCTGTTACACAATTGGATGCTGTGTAAATTTTGTGGCAATTGCAGGATTGAGACAGGCAGTGTATAGAAAGATTCGAGTCTCTTGAAATCTATTATGTTTTTGTGTACTTATCTTTCACGTGTGTAATAAATTATGTACAACAATTGATCCTAGAACTTGCATACTGATTATAATTTATACATGTCTGACTGGTGAAGATTACATTAGCTGTTAGCAGCTTTAAATGTTGGATTTCATATAAAGTAAATAACAACCAGCTTAGGGTGAATGTGTTTGTTTCACATGTTAAACCAGGGTAGTTGATTTTCTTGTAGTTAGTTAAAGTACTCTTCCGTTTTTAATACATTTCATCAGTGTTTTCTTGGCCAAATAATAAACCAAATGATTGTGGTTTTAGTGCAAAATTGTGGACTCATGTGCACACATTAACCTATAGAACAGCTGTGAAATCTGAGAACATAATGGCTATGGATTGTCGTTCTTCATCTCAAGATTTCTCTCATGATAAAGTTTTAGCATTTTATCAGCGGACACCTTTTTTTACCAGACATGTTCTATTGTGAACTTGTTTCAGATTTGGAGAAGTCAAGTCCAACTTATGATATTCCCTTTCTTCTTAAAAACTAGGCAGGCATGAACAGATTTATTTTTCATCTCATGTCATGCGAAAGAATGTGTGCTTTTGCCGAAGGTAAAGTTGATAATCTGGATAGCCTAAAAATAACAGTTCCTACTGTTCAACTAAACGAGTTTGTGAGCAGTAAGTTGACAGAGAAGCTGGAGCAACAGATGAGGGAGTCTTTGGCAGTATGACTTTCTGGTGTAATCGGTTAATGGCTTCTTGTTCTTTCCTATTCAGCTTTGAAGCAAGATGCAAGTACTTCAAACTGGCTGCATTTGGTCGGCCACGAATACCACCTCACAATAGTGATTATCTCTCATATGCAAGTGCGCATTGAAAGATGCAAGTCTCTTGAAACCTACTATGTTTCTGTATGCTTATCTTTCATATGTGTAATAAATTATGTACAACAATTGATCATGGAAGTGGAACGTGCATAGTGATTATAACTTATACAAGTCTGACTAGTGTAGATTACATTGACTGTTAACAGCTTTAAATGTTGGATTCCATGTCAGTAAACAACAACCAGCTTGGGATGGATGTGTTTGTTTCACATGTTAATCCAGGGTAGTTTATTTTCTTGTGGTTAGCTAAAATACTCTTTCACTTTTTATTACATTCCACCAGTGTTGTCGATGGCAGAAGGCCAAAAATTTGCGTTATAAACACGACATGGTGGACATTCCTTCACAAATTGCCTATTGCGGTTGTCCAAAGATCCGCCATGCCATGGCGGAATGGCGGTGCTATGGCCACCATTTAACAAAGCTACATTTCAATCTGTACTTCATATTTGCACACATGTTTAATTCTGCTGCAAGTTTTTATGTTTGTCGTGTGTTTTTCTCTTTTGTTTTTTGTGAGCAATATGTTTGTCATGGACGTCTATTTGTTACGTAAAAGTTTGTTTGTTTGACCAAATCTGGCATACTTGTGGAACTGCTTAAGAATGTCAGCATTCAGCTGTTGTTGTTAGAATCTGGTCAAAGGTCCTCAAGTGCCTATTTTACACTTTTTCAACTGCCCTATCTCCTGCATTGTCAAATTTCAAACATGCCTTTGTTTATAATCTTGCAGAGCATATAAACAAAGGAAAATGCTTAGCACTGGAATTATATGATTCTGAGAAAGAATTCGCAAAGGATAATATAAAGAAAAGGTTGTCTTAGATGCCATGTGTTCTTAAGTAAGTAACGCGAATTGTCTTGTTGGAACGACAATCTACGTGAATACGATACTCTACTTATACTTTATTACTCGGGTAAACGATTTGGTACACTTGCCTAAATTCAACCATCAACTTTCAATAATTAAAAATACAATGAAGTCTCTCTAAAACTTTAGAAAACATAAGGGACTCCTAATATTTTATTTTCAAAATACATAAAATTGGTGCCTATAATAGATTTATAACAATATGCTTAGTTGGCTATTAAGCAACAACAATCTTATTTATGATAAAATGAATTTATTTTAAATTTACTCTCATTGGAATCATTTTCAATTAACATCATTGTATTATTATATACCATGGGCCATCCACCCTATTTTTATATTAAGTATGATTCGAGCATCATTTTTAAAAAGCTTGATAAGAATAACTTCATGGAATAACCAATAAGCAATTAATGATTTTATTTCATCATTTGCTCAAATAATCATAGTTTCAAGTTACCAAAAATAATATCATGAGTCATTCAACTTTTTTTTTATACTGAGTATGGTTTGAACATCACTTTTCAAAAACTCAAATAGGATAGCTTCATGGAATAATTACTAAGCAACTAATGGTTTTATTTCATCATCTGCTCAAATAATCAAAGTCTCAAGAAACCAAAAATGCGTAAAAAAATCTACAAATAATACCATAGTTCATAATATTTCTTCAAACATTTCATGAGTTAAAAATCCTATAAAATATTTCTGCTATAAATCAATTGGTTAAATGGAATAGATTTCCACAACATAACAATTCAATGAAGTCTTTGTAAAACTTTAAGAAACAAAAGGGACTCTCAATATTCTATTTTCAAAATATATAAAATCGGTCTCTATAACATATATATAACGATATGCTTAGTTGACTACAAAAGACAACAATTTTATTTAGGATAAAATAAATCTACTTATATATTTATTCTCATTGGAATAATTTTCAATTAGCATTATTGCATTATTATATACAATGAGTCATCCACCATTTTTTTTTTTTTTATATTAAGTATGATTTGAGCATCAGTTTTAAAAAGCTCGATTATGATAGCTTCATGGAATAACCAATAAGTAACAAATGATTTTATTTCATCATCTGCTCAAATAATCATAATTTCAAGCTACCACAAATAATACAATGGGATATTCATCCTTTTTTTTTATATTGACCAAATATCGATTGAATATCAATTTTGAAAAGCTCCATTAGGATAGCTTCATGGAATAATCAATAAGCAACTAATGGTTTTATTTCATCATCTTCTCAAACTATCAAAGTCTCAAGCAACCATAAACGAGTAAAAACAAAGCTACAAATAATACCATAGACCACAATTTTTCTTCAAATATTTCATGAGATTAAAAATCATCATGTATTTATGTAATAAATTCAATCAATTGGTTAAATGAAATATATTTCCAATACTTAAAAATTCAATGAAGTCTCTCTAAAACTTTAAGAAACAAAAGGGACTCCCAATATTTTATTTTCAAAATAAATAAAATTGGTCTCTATAATAGATTTATAACGATATGCTTAGTTGACTACTAAAGACAACAATTTTATTTAGGATAAAATAAATCTACTTATAGATTTTTTTCTCATTGAAATATTTTCAATTAACATAATTGTAATATTATATACAACGGGTCATCCATATATATTTTTTTATATTAAGTAAGATTTGAGCATTAGTTTTAAAAAGCTATTTCATCATCTGCTCAAATAATCATACATGGTTTCAAGCTACCAAAAAGAATACCATGGGTCATTCACCCTTTTTTTAAATATTGACTAAGTATGGTTTGAGCATCAGTTTTAAAAAGCTCGATTAGGATAGTTTCATGGAATAATCAATAAGCAACTAGTGGTTTTATTTCATCATTTGCTCAAATATTCAAAGTCTCGAGCAACCAGAAACGAGTAAAAGAAAGCTACATACAATACCATAGTTCACAATTTTTCTTCAAATATTTCATGAGATTAAAAATCATAATAAAAATATTTCTGCAATAAACTCAATCAATTGGTTAAATGGGATAGATTTTCAATACTTAAAAATTCAATGAAGTCTTTCTAAAACTTTAAGAAACAAAAGGGACTCCCAATATTTAATTTTTAATTTAAAATATATAAAATTGGTTTCTGTAATAGATTTATCAGATGTGCTTAGTTTACTAATAAGGACTATGTAGGATAAAATAAATTTACTTAAAGAGTTATTCTAATTAGAATAATTTTCAAATAACATCATTGTAATTATAAATACAATGGGTCATCTACCATTTTTGTTATATTAAGAATGATTTGAGCATCAGTTTTAAAAAGCTCGATTAGGATAGCTTCATGGAATAACCAATAAGCAATTAATGATTTTATTTCATCATCTGCTCAAATAACCATAGTTTCAAGCTACCACAAACAATACAATGGGTCATTTGCCCGTTTTTTTTTATATCAACTATATATGGTTGGAGCATCAGTTTTAAAAAGCTCGATTAGGATAGCTTCATGGAATAACCAATAAGCAACTAATGATTTTATTTCATCATCTGCTCAAATAATTATAGTCTCAAGCCACTAAAAATGAATAAAATAAAAGCTACAAATAACATCACAATTCAAAGATACATACATACATATACACACACACACACACAGATATATATATATATATATATATATAATTCAATCTCTATTCAATATAAAGCAACAATTTCATGGAAAGGTCTTAATTTAAGGAGAGACATTGATGTGTTTTATTAAAAGAAAAACATCAAATCTCTTTATTTCTTTGTAACCATCAAATGAGATAAATATACTCAAATTTTATCATCTTATTAACAATAACGGTTCTTATAATAAGAAGATGCAAAGTACAAATCCTAAGACCGTGTCATAATAACAAGCACATCCACGATAAAGACGAAGACCTTTAGTCGAAATTGTTGGAATTGCACAGTAAATCAAAATCATAAATATAAATAGATGAAACATCGTAATATCAAAACATTGATAAAGATCGTATACCTGACTTGGTTATGCCTAATGAGTTTGGGTAATCTTCATCTAAGGAGAAAACAATATCTTGATAATCTTCTTTCATGTATGATGATTGAATATCTATAAAACCATCATCACATGAATGTAGCAATGATGGAAGTAGGTGTTTGAAACAGAGGCCGCCGTTTCCTAAGGTATGAGAAGATGAGAAGAATATGAAACCAATTCACAAAACCTAATCTTAAAAGGTACCCGATTTTTTCGTTTCCGGGCTTAGATGGGTCGAGAGCTATAAAAAAAAAGGCCCAAACTCCCCAAAACTACAAAGACCCGCTTATTAAGCACCCTACTAAACCCCTTAAGTATGAGTCCCTATCAAGATAATATATTTCTTCAATCCCATTATGTTATTATTTTTGTGTGGGCCTATGTAAGGGGACTTCAAACCCTTTTTTTTTTCTTCTGGAAAAAGTAATTTGTGCAAAGAAAACTCAAAATGTATCTTATTGAAAACAATTTCTAAAAATCTTTTTCTCTAAAAAATAGTTTCGAAATATTTGAAATATTTTTCTAAAGATATTATTTTATGGAATTATCTTTCAGAAAATAAAAATTGGTAGAAAAGTTAGGAATTGTGAACCAATTTTAGTTTTTGAGAGTGTTCTATCTCGTGAGCTTTTTAACATTGATTTTTTTTTTTGCTCCTCAACCATGTTGGTAGTGATCACGTTTTAATGTGCCCAATAAATCAACAACTTTAGATGAGCTTAGTTGACTTTTTAAAGAAATTGATTTGAGTTTTTAAAAATTAAACAATTTGGTTACCATATCTATTATGAATACTCAATTTTTATGAACACCTCTACTTGCAACTTGAACATCACAATATCTTATTTATCTTATAGGCTTAAATATGTATTTAATCCCTACAAAAATAAAAAGTTAGATGTTTATGTATTTAGTCCCTACAAATATAATGAGTTAGAGGTTTGTTCCCTGTAAAAAAATATTGGAATATACCCCTCTAAAAAAAATGTTTTAAAAAAGTCCTCAGGATGAGTTTCTTGTTGATCTGGCTCATTTGAGAAGATGTGACATGTGTTGAATGTACACTACTACTGGTAGAAGGTACATGTTTAATAATTGTCAAGATTGCATCTCTTCTACTTCCTGTTGGTATAAACAACTCATTCGCAGGTTGTGATGCCTTTAGTTTTAGTTGAAGAATCTTTTGTAGGTTTTGCAGGATTGACAAAGGTGGTAAGAAAGCAGAGTTACTAATTGTGACAACTTTGATCATTTGAGATGAAGCTCTCATGATTAATAGATTGACTTTTGAATCATTTGATAGAACACTTCATGATATAATGAAAAACGTTGTTAATACTATTTCAAACCTTTCATTTGGTGGAAGAACAATGGTGTTTGGTGGTGATTTTTGCCAATTTTTGTCAGTGGTTCCTAAAGGAGGTCGTGCATATATTATCCATGCGACCATTAAATCTTTACCGTTGGTGCAACATTTTGAAGTTGAATAAAAATATGAGATTGCAATTTTCAAATGACACCGTAGAAAATGAATCTTTGGTTTTGTTTGCAAAGGGAATACATGATATTGTTGATAGTAATTTAGGTGAAGATAACGATAGTGAGGCGATTGTTGAGATTTCATATGACATGTGCATAAAAAGTTTTGAGGACCATGCATGTGAAATTGTTGAATCGACTTATCCATCTTTTCTTGAAAATATGAAAGGTTCTAAAAATATTAAAGATCAAGCTATATTAGCTCTTACTTTGAATTTGGTTGAGAAGGTTGATGATTATGTCAAGGCATTGATACCAGGAGAAGGCAAAGAGTATTTTAGTTGTGATACAATTTGCAAGGTTAATCAAGATGTTGAGATTGATTCTCGTTGGATAGCCACAAAGATTTTGAATGACATCAAGCGTTATGGAATGCCTAATCACAAATTAAATCTTAAGATTAAAGCTTCAATATTTTTGCTTTAAAATATTGATGTGGCAGGTAGTCTTTGCAATTGAACACAGTTGAATATTATGGAGTTGGAAAATAATGTGATTCATGTTGAAGTTGTCAATGATCCTCATAGTAGAGATCGTGTATTCATCCCCCTTATGAATTTAACACCATCGGATGCAAATGTCGATATTAATTTTCAGAGACGCCAATTTTCGTTGTGTTTGTATTCTCCTATGTCCATTAATTAACAAGAGTCAATATCAAACATTGTCTAATGTTCGATTTTACTTACTTAGGTTCATATTCTTGTTTGGTCAGTTATATACTGTTGTTTCTCATGTGAAGACAAGAGGTGGTTTAAAAATTTTAATAGTTGATAAAAATGGTCAATCATTACTTTAACGATCATTGTTGTTTACAAAGAACTTTTTCTTAAGATATGAGTTATCATTTAATTGGTCTACCATTGAATTCTTTATCAATAAGCATTCCACCTCCTATTAATACAAACACATTGATTATATTTATTTACACTTATGTCAATAGTATTTTGTTTTAGGTTTGCAAATGAAGTCACATATTGATACTTCTCATCATGTAATAATTTTAGACGTTGATTTTATTGTTGAATATGTCTTTTGATGTTCTTCTTAGATAATGCCTTGTGATGTTGATGCTGAAGTTATGTACTTATTATCTCTATTGAGTTGCTATCTTGGTCTATTTGTGTATCTTTTGATGTTGATGATGAAGCTATGTAGGGTTGCTAAGACATTTCCTATGTCGAAATAAATAAAGTAGTAATTCAATATTGATTTATAAAATAGTGTACACTCTATAAAATAGCGTGTCACTGTGTGTTGATTTTACATGATATGAATCACAATTTTCTCGATTATTCCCTTAAGTTAATTTCAGCCAGAATAATTCATAATCAAAACAAAATAGAACAAAGGAGAATATTTGGAGCATATTATAACAATTATACATATAATTTTGAACCGAACTATCTATTGTTTTAAACTACTTACGTAATACCCGATTCTAGTTAATATTGTAATCGTATCGTTGTTGTAGTTGAACCAATATCAATTCCCAAGCATACCACAACATGGAAATGTGTAAAAGCTATATATGTCACTAATAAGGGGTGTATAAAGGATGAGTTAGGTAAGATGGTATGTGACTTGAACCCGACTCTAACATTAGTTTGGGTTAATTATTAAACTTGATCCGTCTTTAAACTCGACGAAGTTTAGACACAATAAAGACATGACATTACCAATAGAGGATTTGGTTGGTCCCAAGCAAACCACCAATACATAATTTTTATTTAAAAAAAATTAATCAACAACTTTTTTTAAACATAACACAACATCAAAATTAATTCCATTAACTATATAATGTTACCGTAAAAAAACCTAGATCACACCTAGACCCAGTAAAAGAACCATTTTCAATTGTATGAGGACCACTAAGTTACCGATACAAGGCTCTGAACCAAAATTGTAATTTTATTTATTGATCTTGACACCCCTGTGCACAACAACTTCGTGAGCATGAATCAATGGATCACCAGATAGTATAATCAGATCTTACCTTTCAACACATAATTTTGATATTTGTTATACCACTATATATGATTCTAAAGAAAATAAATTATCACAACACTAAACACATGCATGAACATCATATTCCTACCATAAACCCAAAGAATGCAAAGTTACCTTGATGAATTAGAAAGTGTGAGTTTGTGTGAAAGAATATAGTTGAATGTGAGTGTTATCAAATAATATTGAAACATGTCTTTATTCTTAAAATAAATTGGGACAGTCGGACAATATAGGTAACTCGATCCATATTTCAGTTGTGTCCATGTCTGATTTCTTATTTTTGTCCTTGTTTAATTTTTTAACTAGATCAAACTCAACCCCTTACTTTTCGGTTTGGGAAAGGTTGCAAAACCATGCCAAATTTTGCACACCCCTATTGTTAATAAGGAAATACTAATTTGTGCTCTTAAAGCACAAGTTAAAGAGTTAAAAGTAAAAATATTGTGTTATGATCAATGCATTTGAATTTAACTTTTTTTACTTTTGATTAATTAAATGCACAAATTTAAAAAAAGATCTCTACTTTTAAATTTATTAACTTATGCCCTCATGATAAAAATTAGCATGATTATCTTAAGGGTAATGCTAACTTGTGTCCTAAAGGCACATATTAAGAAACTCAAAAGAAGAAATATTCTCTAAAATTTTGTGCATTCAATTCATTAAAAAGTTAAAATTAAATGTAATGCACACATTCCAATAAATTATTTCTATATTTGTGTCATTAACTTGCGCCTTAATGGCATAAGTTAACATTTCCCTTATCTTAATATTGTGAAGTCACATGTTGATAATTCTCATCATGTGTTAATTCAAGACATTGATTTTATTGTTGAATATGTCTTTTAATGTTCTTCTTAGAGAATGTCTTTTGATGTTGATGATGGAGTTATGTACTTATTATCTCTATTGAGTTGTTGGCTTGGAGTATTTATATATCTTTTGATGTTGATGATGAAGCTATGTAGGGTTGCTAAGGCACATTTTATGTCCAGATAAATAAAGTAGTAATTCAATATTGATTTATAAAATAGTTTACACTCTATAAAATAGTGTGTCTCTATGTGTTGATTTTACAAGATATGAATCACAATTTCCTCAGTTATTTCCCTAAAGGTAAATTAATTTCAGCTAGAATGATTCCTAATCAAAACAAAATAGAACAAAGGAGAATAATTGGAGCATATTATAATTATTATAGATATAATCTTGAAGTGAGCTATCTATTGTCTTAAATTATTTACGTAATACCTGATACGAGTTGACATGTGTAATCGTATCATTGTCGTAGTCGGTCAATATAATTTCCCAAACATACCACAACATGGAAATGTGTAAAAATTATATGTGCCGCTAATTAGAAGTGTACAAAGGATGAGTTAGGTCAGGTTGTATGTGACCTGAACTTGACCCTAACATTAGTTCGGGTTAATTATTAAACTTATTCCGACTCCAAACTCGATGAAGTTCAGACCCAGTAAAGACAAGACAATACCAATACAGGATTGGGTTGGTCCCAAAACAACCGATCAATACATAATTTTTATTTTAAAAAAGAATTAATCAACAACTTTTTTTAAGGACAACATAACATCAATATTAATTTCATTACCTATATAATTTTACTGTAAAAAAAAACTTAGATCACACCTAGACCCAATAAAAGAACCATTTTCAATTGTATGAGGACCACTGAGTTATCGATACAAGGCTCTGAACCAAAATTGTAATTTTATTTGTTCATCTTGACACCCTTGTACACAACAACTTTGTGAGCATGAATCAATGGATCAACATATAGTATAATCAGATCTTACCTTTCAACACACAATCTTGGATTTGTTATACCACTATGTATGATTCTAAAGAAAATAAATTATCACAACACTAAACACAATACACATACGTAAACATCATATTTTTACCATAAACCTAAAGAATGCAAAACTACCTTGATGAATTAGAAAGTGCGAGTTTGTATGAAAGAATATAGTTGAATGTGAGTGTTATATAATAATATTATAAGTTATAACATGTCGTTGTCCCTAAACTAAATTGGGACGATCGGACATGATAGATAACTCGATCCATATTTTAGTTGTGCCCATGTTCAATCTCTTATTTTTGTCTATGTTTAATTTTTTTACTAGATCAAACCCAACGACTTACCTTTTGGTCCGGGACGGGTTGCAAAACCATGCCAAATTTTGCACACCCCTATTGTTAATAGAGAAATGTTAATTTGTGCTTTTAAAACACAAGTTAAGAGTCAAAAGTAGAAATATTATGTTGTAATCAATGTATTTGAATTTGATTTTTTTTAATTTTCATTAATTAAATGTACAATTTTTTTAAAAAAATTATACTTTTAAATACTTTCACACAAATATGGTTTCAATCTATGCCATCGTGACACCGTATTAGTCACACACTAGAAAAAATGGACAAAAAAGGAAAGAGAAAAACAAGAGGATGGAACACAAAAACGTAGCTAGTTTCACTTCCATCATTAGAATTAGAACAACACATCACCAACTTCCTTATCCATACAAACACACTCACAAGAACTTTTCCAAATGGAGAAGAAGCAACAATGAACATTACTCTTCTACAACCTCCATCATCATTCAACTTCACCAAAACCAACATCAAAAACACAAACTCCAACTCCAACTCCAACTCCTTTGTCTTAAACTACACAAACACAACATCAATAACACCAACCTCAAAAACAGAACCACGCGACCAAAAGCTTCTAACACTCTTACAACAACGTAAAACCGACGAAGCTTGGATTGCATACACTCACTCCCCTCACCTCCCTAACCCCACTTGCCTCAGCCGTTTACTCTCTCAGCTTTCTTACAACAACACTCCCTCTTCCCTCACGCGCGCTCAGTCCATCCTCACGCGCCTCCGTAATGAATCCCAGCTCCACCGTCTCGACTCCAATTCCCTCGGCCTCCTTGCCGTCGCCGCCGCTAAAGCTGGTCACACTCTCTACGCTTCCTCCGTTGTTAAATCCATGCTCCGCTCTGGTTACCTTCCTCATGTCAAAGCCTGGAGTGCTGTGGTAAGCCGCCTCGCCTCCGACGATGACGCTTCCGGTCCAGCTGAAGCTATCCGTCTCTACCATGCTGTCACGCGCCGTCTTAGGAAGCTCCCTGACCTTGAAATGGCGGCGGAGTCGCGACCCGACACAGTGGCTTTCAATGCTGTGCTTAATGCTTGTGCTAATCTGGGTGATGGTAAGATGTTTTTACAAGTGTTTGATGAAATGCCGGGGTTTGGTGTTGTGCCTGATTCTTTGAGTTATAATATTGTTATGAAGCTTTGTTGTGGAAATGGTAGAAAAGATTTGCTTGTGTTTGTGTTAGAGAGGATTCTTCAGTTGAATATACCTTTGTGTATGACTACTTTGCATTCTCTTGTTGCTGCTTATGTTGATTTTAATGATTTGGAAACTGCTGAGAAAATTGTTCAGGCTATGAGGGAAAAAAGGAGAGATCTTTGTAGGATACTTAGAGAGTCCAATTCACAATATTCTTATGTTGATGACGATGGTAATTCTGTATTTCATAAGTTGCTTCCAAATTTGATGGTGGATAAGAGTGGAAATCGTAATGTGAATGATTTACCTTTGTTGCCAAAAGCATATACACCTAACACTAGGCTTTACACAACTCTAATGAAAGGTTATATGAAGGTGGGGCGTGTTACGGATACTGTAAGGATGCTTGAGGCAATGCGTTGTCAGGAGGATAGTGCCAGTCACCCTGATCATGTTTCCTATACTACCGTGGTTTCGGCACTTGTGAAGGCTGGTTTCATGGACCGAGCACGTCAGGTTCTTGCTGAAATGACAAGAATCGGTGTGCCTGCGAACCGGATAACCTACAATATTCTGCTCAAGGGTTACTGTAAACAGCTGCAGATGGACAAGGCAAGGGAATTGCTTGAGGAGATGGCTGAGGATATTGGGATTGAGCCTGATGTTGTGTCGTATAATATACTTATTGATGGTTGTATATTGGTTGATGATAGTGCTGGTGCTCTTTCCTTCTTTAATGAGATGAGGGCAAAAGGGATAGCTCCCACAAAAATTAGTTACACTACTTTGATGAAAGCTTTTGCATTGTCTGGTCAACCAAAACTGGCTCAAAGGGTCTTTGATGAAATGGTGAACGACGCTCGAGTAAGGGTGGATTTAATTGCTTGGAATATGTTGGTTGAAGGATATAGTAGGTTAGGGTTGGTTGAAGAGGTAAAGAAGGTGATTCAAAAAATGAAGGAAAATGGATTTTACCCTAATGTGAGCACCTATGGAAGTTTTGCAAATGCAATTTCATTGGCAAGAAAACCAGGTGAAGCACTTATACTTTGGAATGAAGTGAAGGAAAGGTGTGAGTTGGCAAAGGAAGGAGGGAAAACTGATTCTTCTGTTCCACCTTTGAAACCTGATGAAGGGCTTTTGGACACACTTGCTGATATATGTGTGAGGGCTGCTTTCTTTAGAAAGGCCTTGGAAATTGTGGCTTGCATGGAAGAAAATGGGATACCTCCAAACAAGACCAAGTATACTAGAATATATGTGGAAATGCATTCAAGAATGTTTACTAGTAAACATGCTTCAAAGGCTAGACAAGACAGAAGAGTGGAGAGGAAAAGAGCAGCTGAGGCTTTTAAGTTTTGGTTGGGTTTGCCTAATTCTTATTATGGAAGTGAGTGGAGGTTAGAACCTCTTGATGGATATGAGTGACACTGCCTCTCATTAGGTTTGATCTGCTACATCAAGTAGAAAAGAGGATACGTATATACACTAGTATACCCTAGAAAGTAGAAATCAATGTAATAACTTTAAATAAACTAAAGTGGCTATTTTTATTTGAAAATGGTCTTTTTTGGATTAACATATAGAATTTTGAAACAGCAAGGCTGATGAAACATGGATAAAAATGAAAGTCATGTTGATGTAAAATTATTTAGGTCATTGTGGTTTTATTCGGTTTTTCAAAATTGATAAACATAAGGCTTAATTAGACATTTGGTCCCATAATTAATTTTTAGGTTTCATTTTGGTCTCCTAATTAATAAAAGTTACAATTTCATCCTTTAATTCCATCTTTATTTGTCAATTTGGTCCCATTTTGTAAATTTTAACCCAAAATTATTTAGGTAATTGTGGTTTTATAGGTGATCCACCCTATACCTTGTTAATTTATTTAATTTTAACACTTTGATCATTTTGAAATAAAATAGACCATTTGATCATGCAAGACCATTGAATTTAATAGTAAAGAGTAATGATATATGAACAACTATTGATGACAACTTTCAAGACAATTTTTATTTCCTCTATTTCTATTGGTCAAAAATAATAGAGAGAAAAAAAGGAAGAGAGAGAATAAAAACATAATGTGAGAATGAGAGAGAAAGTTGTCAAAAAATTGTTGCAAATTGGTTGTACAAATATCATTGCTCAATAGTAAACCACCAAAACATGATTTTCTTCTCTATCTCTCTCTTTACTTATCCGCTGCATTTAGATTCTGAATCTCACTTCAGAAGCTGAACTCTATCTGCTTCTGAATAGTGACTTAAGTTTTTAGGAGAAAAGTAAAAGAAACCACAATTCAACCCCCCTTCTTGTGTTTTTCTCACCTTAAGTCAAAACGGGGAAAACCCGTCAAATTGAGTTTGGTTCGAGCGAGTAACCACGAGTATGAGTTTTGTTGCCATGCTTATGTATCAAGGAGTTGGGTAGCTAAATTGGTTTGAATGAGTCGAAGGTCCAAGTTTAAACCAAGGAGAAGGAGAATTTGTAATGAAGAATGCTAACGAGACACATTTTAACACACATTTTAACACACATTTTTGAACACACTTTTTTTTATTGGTTAAAATTCATATGGGTTCCGCAAAATCATGTAGATCACATATGAATTTGGTGAGTCTCATGTGAATTTTAACCGATCAAAGTGTTGAAAAATGTGTATTCAAATATATGTTAGGTATCATTTCTCATTTGTAATATACTAGTAATTACTGATGTTTGCCATAAAAATATAAAAAATTTACATCTGCATCCCTTGTCTGAAATAAAGTCTTCCTTCTTTGTTAAACACCTGTGTGCTCCTGCAGAGAAAATAGGAAAACCTATCTCCCGGTTGGTTGCTCATTTTTGGGGTAAAAAGTGGCAAAAATTAGGAATGGATTGCCCAATAAATGTAAATGGGGATACTCACAGCTAAAGAATGGACAACGAGAATTTACAACATGGAGGAAGTGGAGGGGCACCGTCCATCAGTGAGGTGTGTTACCACCCAATTAAATGAAGATTATGTGCTTCATTGTGGGGACAAATTAGGCAGATAATTTGACGGGATTACTAACAATTTTTTTATTTTTTTTAAGATTAAAGAAGGGATTAACTAATAAAATTAGGTTGTAATTATAGGTTGGAAGATTATTTTTCTTTTAAAAAAAATTGTGGATGTGACTTGACTCATCTTGTTAAATAAGATCATTTTGTTTTTTTTGACAAAGCTAATTTAGCTCATTTATCTTCCCTAAAGAAGAAAGCTCATTTATCTTAAATTTGTGAGAAGCAACAAATGATCATCTATAGTTACACTAATAAATAGTGTTCAAGAATTAGAAGTATCCTTGATAAAAAAAAAATTATCTTGATGGAAAAATTATACTCCTCGCGTCATTATTATAAGAAAAAAATGGAAAAATTATACTCCTCGAGTCATTATTATAAGAAAAAAATAATTATTAGATTTATTAAGTAATTGATTTATCTTGAGTGGAACTTTCACTTTGTTAAGGAAAAAATAGTGAAGAAAACTCGTGTTGCTTTGACATGTTCTTGTGATATATTAAATGGTTGAGCCTTTGCGAAGTCGCACTCTTTGGGTCTAAGTTTACCAAACCATGTGAACGCACTCTTTGGGTCTAAGTTTACCAAACCATGTGAATTGAGTGTAATTTATCAATATTGAAGACAAGTTAATTACATCATTTTTTTTGAAAGATACATAAAAAAATTATATATCTCATTTATTAATAACATAAAGCAACTTATGTCCCCGTGAGCTTAACTCAATTGGTAGGGACATTGCATGATTTATGCAGGGGCCGGGGTTCGAATCCCGGACACGCCACTTCTCACATTTAAATGTGTGAGCTCCAACCACTAGGCTATTAGACCAAAAAAATAAAATAAAGCAACTTATTTTTGTATCTTTACCCATCTGTTTTTAAAAATTATCCTAATAAGTTTTAACTAAAGAAGCAAAATAAGATAAAAAAAAAACACATATACACAACACCTAAAAGAAACACACGCAACATACATAAAAATTAAAAATTATTCTACCTTCTCTATCTTATGATAACATTATGCTGAATATTTTTTTTTATCAGGTAGTCTAGAATTTTACTTATTAGATGAATAAATAAGAAATTTGAGATTCAAACCACAACCCCAATTGAGTTATGATTTTAGGTAATTTTTTTTTTTGGTACAAAAAAAATTGAAGCGTAACTTAATAGTGTATTTATTGATAATAATGAATTGATTTTATAAGGAATAATGAATTGATTATTCTTAATCAAATACACATTCATATAATCTTATGCCAAATCCACATATTTACAACCTCAATAATTTAATTATAGTATCTCCATATATTTAATAAATAGGTACTGTACTAAGGACATTTTCCCTCAAAAAAAAAGGTACTAGGGACATTTTTTTCTTGGACCAACATAGTACGTACCAAGTTTTTTCAAGCAGAAAGATTCGTTCCAAATTAACATAAAAAACAAAAACATGAAATTACCATAATAGCCATCCACGCGTCGAACAAAGAGCTTGCCATGACACAGAGCTATAACTACGTTTTTTCTGGTACGAAGCCAAGCCATAACATCAAATTATGGCACGCTTCACTCCAATTTTCTCTCTCTAAATCCCTCGAGATTTTCTCACTCTTTTAGCGTTTCACTCTCCTTCATTCAATTCACAAACAACAACAACAATCTCTTTCCTCTCAAACTCAAACAACGCAACACAAGACAACAAAGCCTCTGTTACTATCTCTGTCTCTGTATCTGTTAACAGGTTTGAATTTTTCATCCTTCATCTTTATACTATTTTATTATAAATATTTTTACAATTTACATTGTTAGAATTGTAATATGAATCCATGCACGTGTTTTTGTTTTTGTTTTGTGTTTTAGGTTTTATGTTACAATGGCTTTGAATTCAGAACAAATTGATTTGAATGCTGATACTGTTTTATTTGATCAAGGGAAGAAGGATGTTTTGGGGTTTAAATCTTTAAGGTCTAATGTTGGTGTTGGTGTTTCTTTTGATGAAACCCTAATTAATGATGTTGGAGGAACCGATGATGGTTTTGTTGACATGCTTTCTGGGACTAATGTGGTTGGGTTTCATAAGGATTCAGGGTGTGGAAAAGAGGGTTTTTGTGATGAAAAAGTTCATGGTTTTGAGGATGGTGCAGTGTTTGATGTTGTTGATGGAGGGTGTGATGGGAAAGGAGGAAAATTTTCATGTGGGTTGGTGAAGAATGATGATGAGAAAAGTGTGATTCAATGTTCTGATGGAGGATCAGAGTCTGATAAAGGTTTGGTTTTTGGATTGAATGATGGTGTTCAGATTGAACAGGTGTGTGAGAATGTGGCGAAACTTGAATTGAGTAATGAGGTTCGTGGAGTTAAAGATGATGTGACTGAGGGCGATCACAAGGTTAAAAATGTTGCTTTGGCAAATTTAAGCGCGGCTGTGGAAGATGACGGCGTGATAAAAGCTGCTGATTGTTTTGTTACTAAAGACGATCCTGAGGATTCTCGTGTCTTGGATGTTGCAACCTACCAATTGCAGGATGGAATTCCATATTTGGAAGGCATGGATGTTAATCAAGAAGAGTCTTTGGATGTGAAAGACTTGTTTTCGAGAAATTGTTACGAGCGTGAAACTTCGTGTGAGTTGAAACAGCCAGTCTTTCTGTCAGATGAACAACTAAACGTGATTCAGAATCAAACCACAGGCACCAATGTTTCAGTAGCAGATATATCCAAGAATATTCAATATGATTGCCGTGGTTTTGATCTTGCTGTTGGTCTTAATTCTTGCAAAATCGCTCAGGAGGATAGTGTGCCTAGGGAATCAGAGTTATCCGAAGCTAATTACCGTGCATCTGATTTAGTATGGGGAAAGGTTAGGAGCCATCCTTGGTGGCCTGGTCAGATCTATGATCCCTCGATTGCATCAGAGAAAGCAAAGAAGCAGCGTAAGGAAAACTGTTACCTAATAGCATATTTTGGGGATCAAACATTTGCTTGGAATGATGCGTCAATGATAAAGCCATTTCATAAACATTTTTCTGAAATGGAGAAACAGAGTGATATGGAAAACTTCTGCCATGCTGTTGATTGTGCTTTAGAAGATGCCTCAAGACGGGTTGAGTTTGTCCTGTCTTGTCCTTGTATGCCTGGAGAAATGTATCCTGAGCTGAAAACGAAAGTAATTGCTAATAATGCGGCATCTTTTGAACCGATGGAACTTGTCAATTTTGTTAAATCGTTAGCCCAATCTCCACTTACTGAATTTGATAGATTGGATTTTGTAAGTGCACGTGGTCGATTGTCAGCTTTCTATCGCTCAAAAGGCTATTCCCAACTGCCTGAATTTGCAATGCTTGATCGGTTGTTTGAGAATGATATGGAAATTCTACTTGTAAGGGAGAATGAGCAGTGCGATGATCAAATTAATGAACAGCGCATGTCTTGGAATACGAAGCAGACTGGCAAAAAGAAAAAACTTTTGTCAGATTTAATGTCTGAGGAGAACTTCTGGACTTCAAATGGTGAATGTACGCCAAAAAAGAAAGCCGGTGATAGTTCAATTTCACGACGTGGCAGGAAACGGAAGGCAGCGTACAATACTTCATATGATTATTTTCATCATTCCCAAATTGCTGATGATATATCAACTTCACGGCGTGGCAGGAAACCGAAGGCAGCTTACAATACTTCTAATGATTGTTTCAGTAATTCCCACATTGCTGCTAATAATTCAACTTCAAAACGGCGTGGCAGGAAACGGAAGGTACCTTACAATACTTCTGATGATTGTTTCAATAATTCCCAAACTGGAAACCTTGCCCAATTACAGAATGTATCCATTGGTGAGGTGCAGTCTCAGCTTTGCTTAGCTGCCACAGATCCTGCAGGAGAAAGTTGCTCAAGTGACATGATATATTTCTTTGCTGAATTTAAAAAATTCACCGGCCGCAACGATTCTGTTTTTCTGGAGCTGGGATTATATTTAGAACAAGAGCATGGTGGTGAGACTGAAGTGGTAACCTCTATAGAAGCTGCTGCTACAGCTTCTATGTCAACACCAACACCAATGCCCCTTTGCAATGATTCTTATTGGACTGATAGAATAATTCAAAGCATTTCTGATGAGGAGACACTGTTAAAAAACCAGAATGAAAGAGAGGAACTTTTGCCAGCTGCTGAAATTAGCCTAAATTTGGGTTTAATGCATCAAGAATCCAATGGAAATCTCGGATCAGAACCTTCCAACCATGTGGAAAATGTGAATGAGAGTTCTCCCACTTCTCTTACCCTGAAATTTACAAACTTGGATTCGGTTCCTTCAACAGCGGATCTCAACAAGATCTTTGGCCGCTTTGGGCCGCTAATTGAATCAAAGACTGAGCTTCTAGAGAGGACTAACCGCGCTAGAGTTGTTTTTGAAAGACGCTGTGATGCAGAAACTGCTTTTAGTAGTGCTGGAAAGTATAGCATATTTGGACCTTCACTACAAAGTTACCGCCTTAAGATTTTGCCTCGTATACCAAAGAAAGGCACAGGAAAGCGAGGCAGAAAAAGCAAAAAAGCAAAAAGTTCTGTGGATGCCCCCGCAGTTTGATGCCTTGACAATTAGTGGTAAGTTTATGTCAATATCGATCGACACTCTTAGTTTTAATATTTTGATGAGTTACTAACTTGGCTAGCATGCTAATCAATTGAATTGAGTAGCTCACTAATTGATGATATATATAGAAATCTTTTGGGGATAGTAACAATTCCATTTAAATATGTTGATGGATATGTTTTGGGACTAATATGAACAAAGTTCGAAGTTTAAGTTAGTATATGACTTTGTTTGACATGTTATATCTGTGAATACTGGTGCATTATTATTCTGAAACTGAAGGTTTTGATTACTGATTCATATCCATTCCTTCATTTTTTTTCTCCATGCATGCCATACCATATCCTCCACAGGTGCTCATTTGAAGCACATAATGTACAGCGACATTGCTGCTAATTTGAAACCTTACTGTTGCATTCTTATATTTTTTGGTTGAATCTATAGGTCTCCTCTTAAGAATTTGTTGCCATACACAATTATATTCCATGGTTTGAACAGTTTTTTTTTGTCACGTTGTAACAAATAAATTAGTATATTTTGTTAGACTCAACCACCATTGTCTATACATATATATATTTTGAGAAATGATATTTGTACAATCATTTTGTAACAAACAACTTTCTATCTTATACTCAAGTTATCTTCTTACTTTTTCTTCTTCTCTCTCTATATATATTGTTTTCGACTAATACAAAGAGAAAAATAAAGGTTGTCACAAAAGTTGTTACCAAATCATATTTTTTCGAAAAGGTCTATTATTTTTTTTATTGGTCATTAGTTATTAATGAAATATACAAAATATATTTTAATTGATAAATTATTGATTAATTTTAGTAATTTTTTGTGTTAAATTAATTGGTTTTATTTTGAGTTTATATATAAGTTGAAATTAAAACAATTTTGCTTGACTAGTACCTCATTGTATATGATAGATAAATAAGAGATATCATGTTTTTTTTTTTTTGTTCAAAGATATCATGTTGTTTAAAGCAAATAGTTGGTGCACAATACGGTGGGACAACCCAGAAATTAGAGTAGTGGAGACGATATATAAATATACATATAATAATTGTTCTCTAACGGATTTTCATATTCTATAAATATTGAACGATTTTTTCATTTTCAACGTTAGGATTCGCTATATATGTAATTAAACTATTTAACTAATTTTTTGAAGGAAACTATTTAAAGAAATTAAAATGAGAAGTTTAAATATTTATAGGGACCATCCTTAAAAAAAATATTTATAAGGACCAAAAATATAGATAACCCGAAAACTATAATTATGGAGATATATTTTTTTCTTAAGAAATAGTGATGATCTGTGCTCTTAAAACTCTATTGGTTGCAAGTTTGTATCACGGCCTAAATAATAATATATTGGTGGAATTAATTGGAAAATAATCATGAAGACTTTGTTAATTCTTTCTTTCAAAAAAAAATGAAGACTTTGTTAATCTCCTTGGTCATTCTTTAACCTATTTTTATCAATTTGGATCCAACTAATTTATATTTGAGACTTTTTTTGTTGAAGGAAATTTATATTGGCAACTTAACAAATTGTTTAAAGTGAAGACTTTTTTTTTAGAGGAAAAGAGACTTAATTTGGTAATATCCTTGGTCATTCTTTTAATATGATCTATAGATCAAGCTGTATTGTATTATTCTATTCTATACTGACAACTTTTTTTTGAAGGGATCTATATTGAGAACTTAACAATTGTTTAAAGAGACCAGATCATTTTTTTGTCAAAATAAAAAAGACCAATAGCTTTGAAAAAAAAATAGATTTTAGAAAAATTTAATCCTAGTAGCTTTTAATTTTAGAATTAAAAATAATATTATTTTTTTCTAAAAAAAAAAAGCACTCAAGTCTCCAAACGATATTTGGGCATGAATTTTAATTTTAGGTTTAACTGCATTTTTGATATCTTAACTTTTAAAAAGTTGCAATTTTAACCCCTAAATAAAAAAAACAATTTTGGCCCCTTTTGT
>Ga0315915_1001653_pt1 | contig 27279 bp, 17 predicted proteins | sample MpolbnodulesMG_FD_207738 | JGI IMG/M metagenome (GOLD analysis project Ga0315915, IMG submission 207738) | Medicago polymorpha root nodule microbial communities from Los Angeles, California, United States - branched nodules | ecosystem: Host-associated > Plants > Roots > Nodule | place: USA... | reverse complement strand
GAGATCAGAAAGATTTCTGCTACAAAGGTTCTGCTTTTCAAGAGGTAAACACATGAATCTTAAAGTGTTTAAGTTTCTGTTTGATTTGTGATTAATGATTTAATCAAGATCTGTTTTCAATGGGATTTGTTCCGCTAAAGAGGATTAAAATTCTGAAAAACCCCTCTTAAAATCCCTTCAAGCGCGTGGGTCTTCAGAATTGATGTGGGAGTATTGGGGAAGTGAATGATGAAGATATAAAGCTGCAAATTCTAGATGATTTGCTTATTCACAGCTCAAGAGATCATATTGCATATATTGTTGACTGCATATATCCATCTCTTTTACGTAACATGCATGATCCCTTGTTTTTCCAAGATAGAGCTATTTTGACACCTAAAAATGTCACTGTTGTTGAGATTAATGATTATATTGTCTCTCATTCCTGGTGAAGAAAAGACATATTTAAGTTGTTATTCTTCTTGCTTAACCCCATCAATGGTCAATAGGCCGGATAATATTTATACCCCATAATTTTTTAACACAATTAATTCTCCTGGTCTCCCAAATAAAAAAAATAAAATTGAAATTTGGAGTTCATGTGATGTTATTGAGAAATTTGGACCAAACTACAGGCCTATGCAATAGAACTAGGATGATAGTTAAAAAGATGGGAGATATGTTCTTGAAGGAAAGGTGATAACATGAAGCAACATTGGGGATAAGGTATTCATGCCCTAGGCTGTCATTGACACCTTCTGATACATGAATTCCTTTTAAATTTCAATGTAGACAATTTCTATAGTTGTATATTATGCAATGACTATTAACAAAAGTGAGGGACAATCACTCAAACCAGTTGATATATATCTTCCACAACTTGTATTCTTGCATGGTCAAACTGTATGTTGCAATATCAAGAGTTACATTGGTCTAAAAGTTTTGCTAATAGATGAAGGTGTTTGCATTGATAGTACTTCGAATATATTGTATAAAGAAATTTTCCGAAATGCGTAAACATGAGAAACTTCAAATATAATTTTATTTATTATTATAACATTAAAATTATAAGTTGGGTATGCACTATATAATTTTGCTTTTGTCTACTACATCTACGATGTTGTATATGACCCATGCGGTAGTACGGGTAGACGATCTAGTTAGGTTTCTAATCCCAACGAGTTAAAAGCCAAGCATGATGTACCCAAAAAAAAAGCAAGAAATAGAAGGAGAAGCAGCATGGCACGCATAGTTAAATTCTAGAACAGTAAAAGGAAAGATCCTTTTTCCATGAATTTTACTTTTCTTGTCCATTGAGTAAAGTGGTAGACATTATATAGTTTGTTCTGAGGTCAAGTTACTTTAGTAACATAGAGGACAGGTATAAAAAATCAATTAAAGTGAAGTGTAAGATTTTTATTAAGCAGGCATATTTACTTATCTTGTTCATTAGGTAAAGGTTTGAGAGCATGAAAATCTAAAGCACTACACTGAGCCCATATTATATAATATTATATAATACACGTTTTGATTTATATTTTCGTTAAGTTTGAAAGATCAATATTCCTCAACCATTATTATATTGAATGAATGATGGCATCCCAAACTCTTGCAGAAAAATTTGTGGAGCTAAAAAAATCAAAGGAAACACCCCAAAATTCACGACCAAAGATACAAAGGGTAGTAGACCATCTCCGAAATAGAAACAATTTTGAGAAGCATTACACCCCCAAGTGTGTTTCAATAGGTCCTATCCATCATGACAATCCAAATCTGAAGACAGGAGAGAAGTACAAGCTTATGTGGGCATCAAAATACATAGAAAACACCGGATTTATTCCAGAGGAACTACACAAAAAGATTTCTGATAACATTGATGAACTGAAGGGTCGTTTTAGCGACGATGTTTTAACTTTAACTGAAAAGTCTCTTGAAGGCTTTAGTAGCCTTGAAGAAAAGCTGTCGTGGATGTTGTTCGTGGATGGATGTTCTTTGTTGTATATCTTGGAGGAACCCAAGCTTCGTGATCTAAGGGTCTATTATATTAAGCCTGATCAACTGGTTCTTGTGATGATGGATGTGCTTTTGTTGGAGAATCAACTGCCTTATGAAGTACTCAAGCTTTTGTGGAAAGATAACAACGAGAGTGAATTGATAAAAATCATGACGAATTTCCTTTCAGACATACCAGACGAGTCACAGTCGAAGAAGGAGAAGGAAGGAAAAGGAGAACACAGTGTATCAATACCAAATGAGTCACCGTCAGAAACACCCACTCATCTTCTTGAAATTCAACATAAAATCACGCTCACTAAATCTAATTCCAAGGTACAGTAGAATTTACAATAAAAGGTACTAAAATAAATTGAAATAACAAAAGAAATTAGAGACAAATATTTGGTTACAAAATTAAGGACAGAATTTGTCTTTTTCGGTTTCTAAATTATAATATTTATTTTGCAAAATGTGATATTTATTATTGTACAGAAGAATTATAACGTCAAAGAAATGAATCTGAAGAATTCAGAAGATTTCCTCAATATTACATACAGGGGAATAAAAGATCTAAGAGCAGTAGGAATAAGTCTTGAGTCAAGTTTCACACATAGGCAAACATACATAGATTTCTCTGAAGGATGGTTTACTGCGAAACTGACTATTCCCACGATCCATGTGGACAAATCTACTGCCGCTTTTATCCTCAACCAGATAGCGTATGAGATGTGTCCAGATTTTGAGAACGACTACGGAATTAGTTCTTATGTATCTTTCATGGACTCGCTCATCGACCATCCAGAAGATGTGAAGGAATTGAGATCAAAAGGGATTTTGTGCACCTATTGGAGTGATGAGGAAGTTGCCAGTCTTTTCAATACCATAGGTACTGACTTGGTAGCTAACTTAGATATATATTTTGCTGTCCAAGTGAAATTACGTGAGCATTACTTTAATAAATACAAGACTTGGATAGCGCTGGGTTTTCGCACTTACTTCAACAATCCTTGGACCGTTATTGCATTCTTTGTTGCATTTATTGCCCTTGCTCTTACTTTCATTCAGACATTGTTTACGGTTCACCCGGCTAGCAAATGAAGGTGGTTTGTTGTGACAATGTTGTTTTCGTTATGGCACTCATCACTTCTCTGGATTCTTAATAGGTTGAATTTTTTTAATAAATAAATTTTAGGTTAAGTTTTCATCTACGTCTTGACTATGAGTATGTATTTCAAAGATAAAGAGTGCCTTTTTCTTTGTGCTGTGTGTTTGAATTGAAACATGAATAAATTAACATTCTCATTTTTTTTCTCATTGATGATCTGCATGTTACTGTATTGGGGAGATTATGTTGGTTTTGTTTAGATGAGTTGTTTAATATTTTATTCATAGACATTGCAATAAGTGAATAGACCAAATGAGTTAATAAGACACATATATATTATAGGGGAATTTGTCACTTTAGTTCCTGAGTTTGTAAGGAGTTGCCAGAATAGCCGCTGAATGCATAGAAATTGCAAGACATTACCTGAACGTAAATTTTGTTAGTCAATTTAGTCTTTGGCGTTAAATAAATATGTTAACGTTGACATGACATCTGATGTGGCAATATGACAACTGCCATGTAAGATTGTGATATGGCAAAGCTTAAACACAGAGCAGAGACTAAAATAAAGAAATTAAAAAATAAGACAAAATTACATTAGGGGTCTTTTATCTTATTTTTTTGTAACACTTTGATTCTTTATCTTTATTTTTTCCGTTTAGTCCTTTATCACTCATAAAAGCACATATAAATATTTTTTCTCATTTTTTTTTATTAAAAAATACATGAAAAAAATCCAGAAATAAGATGAACAATTACATTATGAGAGGTTAGTGTAAATTATGTTTACCTATGTACAACTACATTATAGGAGGTTAGTGTTAATTAAGTTTATGTATGTCTAACTTGTGTATAGTGCGCGTAAACAAATTTATACATACACACATGTAAACTTAGTTTACTTAACTTATGTAAACCCAGTTTACATTACCTACATAATCTGAGTTTACATAATTTAACGGGTATATTGGTCATTCAGGGGTGTAACTTGGGTTTTTTGGGGTGTGAGTAATATCTGTTATTAACATTGTCTCAAAAAATAACATTTAGTAATTGTCTCACCGTTTTCTTTTTGTAATATTGTTTGAGAACTGCTCTTTACCCAAATATTTTTGCTCATTTCCAAGTGAAAATACCATTTTACCCTTATGCATGTTAACTCACGTTGGTTAGATTTCTCTTCTTTTTACCATAAGCCACCAACAACTACACCTATTCTTCTTCTTTCTGCAACTTCCCCTTGTTTTTCATCCACTTATAATATCTCTCAAATTATTGGCTTGTCCTTTCCTTCTCTCTTCCATAATTTCAAATTATAGAATGTTGAGTCTTGAAATTATTAATTTTGATAACAAATTAAGTATGAAAGAGATGAGATGAAAAATTCTATGAAATTGAAGCTTTTAAGTTGTTAAATTATTGTTTCTTACTATTCTTTTGTTGGATGTTCAACAAATTGAAGCTTCTGAATTTTTTTTTCTTCGAATTTGTCTTCTTCTTGGAAGTGTTGTTACTTGTTGTTGATAATGGATGATGATACTGTGACCAAAAAGGATAATGATAATGGTTGTTAATAGGCATGTGGATTTGGCTTCTTTGAATTACAAAAAGGTTGAAGATCATGTTCCTTTTTTTTTTGTCTGCAGTGAGAAAGAAACCAGCGTGAGTTAACTCATGTTGTTTTTTAGTGTGAATTTTCAGCGTGACTTAACTTACACTGCGTGAGTTAAATCGCACAAAATTAACATTAACATGAGTTAACATGCGTAGGGGTATTTTAGTCATTTCACTTGAGAAAGAACAAAATCGTTTGGGTAAAGAGCAGAACTCATATTGTTTTTGCCTCCCAGTACTGTATACACCGTTACCGACTTACCCTGCTGGTAACACTTTTTTAAAATTGTTTCATAAATTGTTAAAATGTATAACATTTTTTTTCTTTGTTACATGTGTATGTTACTAAATATCATATATGCAGTAATTAACCATTCCTCGTCTACTCAGTACTTGTCAATTGTCATAAACCAAATTAACATTATCAATTTACTACGTTATGATCCTAATGGTTACATTATACATATCTTCGTAATTAAGTTCATAGACATAGTCTTTTTTTTGAAAGAAGTTCATAGACATAGTTATTATCTATTCAACCTCACGATATTATTTGCATCATATAACTGGTAATTAACTTGTCCTAGCATTTATGTTTAGGGAAATTCAATTCAAAGTCAAATACTTGTATCCAAACATAACCTCTATTAACTATAAATGTCCTAAACATGTAAAATTCAACATGCAATAACATAAACTATTTTCTAATTACAGTTCCAACAACAATGGTAACTAAATTTTGAACCTTGCTAGAAACTTATCTCAAATGATATATCAAACCCCTTATTGATTCTCCATCTATAAACTCTATTTTTAAAATAACTCATTACAACATGCCAGTAATTCACCTTAGAGGTTAATAAAGTTTTGACCCATATGAAAAAGCTTCAACTTTTATGTAGTACCCTAATTTTGTCTTGTACAAGTTTAAAAAATTCAAAAAAAGTAACCATATGTTTAATTTCATTGTTTTCCATCATTGTTAAGTTCCTCCCGAAAAAATATAAAAAAAAAGACAAAAAATGAGGATTATTTCAATCGAGGATGATCTAGAACATAGACAAGAACGATCTTATTATACTACAAAAAGAATGAGGTGACATCATCAAAGTCAGTTGAGATGACATCATCACGACCCGACATTCACTATCTATTCTTTGCATCAACTGCCTGATACTCCATAATGCTTTGGAGCCAACTAGAACAATCTATACTCTCTACATTTCAACACAAAAAGAAAGAAGGCTTAAATATTGCACTCATCCATGCAAATATGCTTCGTTTAAGTTTTGGTCCCTGTAAAAAAAAAAATTTGTTTTTAGTCCTTGTAAAATTTTTTGTTTTTTAAAATAGTCCTTGACCCCATTTTTGTGATGATTTGCATACGTGGCACATGATGACTGGATCCATTTTGTAGTTTTTGGTCCCTGCAAAATATTTTGTTTTTTTAAACAGGTCCCTACAAAAAATTTTGTTTTTGAAAATAGTCCCTGGAGGGACTATTTTAAAAAACAAAAATTTTTGCAGGGACCAAAAACAAAATTTTTTTTTTACAAGGACCAAAATTTAAACGAGACATATTTGCAGGGACGGGTACCATATTTTAGCCAAAGAAAGAAAAATCAAGGGGAGCCTATGATACTTTGGAGAAATAAATATGTCCAACAGCTTAAGACTTGATTTTGAAGCTTCTCAAACAGTTGTATTCAATTTTACTTTGATCTCCAAGTTTCTCAATGTCTATAAATAGGGGAAGAATTGAACTCAACGTAGAGTCTTAAAAGAGTTGGATTTTTATAGTAGTGTTAACATTGTAGATTTGCGAGCATGGAAGAGAAGAAGTTTTGGAGAGAAGAAATCAAAACATTAGGGAGTAAAGTTAATCAATAGAAGAAAAAAAATTAGAGAAGAACTCCACTGTCAAACCCATCCACCATCACCATGAGCGCTGCCCTTCCGAGCGAAAAACCACACACACACTCTCTCTCTCCCTCTCTAGGCAGGGCTTAACCCTTTATCTATATGGACTAACATTGGATTGTTAGAGTAGTTCTAAAAAAAAAAATTAACACTTTTTTTTGTATATTGACTCAAATCATTAAAAATCTTTTTTTTTATGGTTTAGGTAAAATAAAAACTAATTAAGAGAATATAATAATGATAAATTTTGGATTAATTCAGATGAAACATCGTTTTGATCCTAGTTTAAGACGTCTTAGTTATAACAACATGGTGATCTTAAACTCTAACATAATAAACACCTTTTAAATAAACGATTATCTTGGATGTGACATCTTGTTAATCATTGTTTATGATATAACAACATGGTGTCTTAAACTCAAATATAACAACTTGGTGATATTTAACATTTTCAACAAAATTCAAATTGAAACCAACAGTCAAACAAACTCATCTTAAAAATCTTAAAGTCAATGACCATGTCAAATCCTCTTTTTGTCTTGGTCATTGCAAAAAAATATCATAGTCAAAGACAACTCCAAATCCTCTTTTGGTTTGGTCGTTGCAAAATCTTAAAGTCGATGATCACGCTAAATTCTCTTTTAGTTTGATCATCACAAATTTAAATATGAATACAATCAAACTCTCACAATAAGTTTTTGCAGAATCAATTTATTTTTGCTCCCATTTATCACAATAAAACATGCATTTACCTTAAAATCAACAAAAAAATATATTTTCTGACCCAAAACTATGTAGCTATGAATTTTCAATTGCACTCAGAGATACGTCGAAGCAAGAGACCACTTTTGTCAAAAAAAAAGATTCCCTCGATTTAAAACCAAAGCATTTACAGAAGAGAGAGAGCCAAAACCAAACCATTTAAAATTCATATTTTAATTCACATTTAATGATAAGAAGAAATAAATATTTTAGAAGTTAACAAAATCATGCACAAGTAATTAATGGTAACCGCTTTTTAATGATGTTGTAGGGTGCTTTTTTTTTTCCTCCTCAAGGTCTCCGTTAGGCTAATTTACCTTCTTAAGTATTTTCCCGACGTTTTCCCTGTTTTAATAAACATTGGTCATCGTGAGCTTAACTCAGTTGGTATACCTAGGAATATTACATAATATATGCAGAGTTTGAGATTCAAACCCCAAACACCACAAAAAACATTGGTTGCGACTTCATTGTACTTTAAGCAGTCCTCGAATTTTTAGACCACTACGCTTACTTATACTAATCCATTAGACTACTTATTTCTTATTTAACCTTTATGTTACCCCAACTAAGGGAATTACTATTACGAGTAATCATAACTCATTCATAAAATATACAAGACTGATATAATAAAATTGCAACACATGTTATTATCTTATTCATTTTACTTGCTATAGAAACTTGAGTGTGAGTAGTCTCAGAGTAACTCTCTTCTGACATAGCAAGCAAGAAACACTTGCAAATGCATGTATTGTTACCAACAAGTCCGTCTAGAGTATACCGTTTGCACCCATCACAAACAACTACATGTTGAATACAAGCAATTTTCAGACTCCATCAGCCAACAACTTAAGGGGTAATTGTTTTGGACTAAGCCAAGGCTCATATACCCTTGCAGACTGGGTCCACTCCCCTCCCTTGCTTAACGCGGACCATACTATACACCTTCCCAATCTAAATCGTCTAAATTTGATCCTAGGCTAACTCATCATAATATGTTCAAAGGTGTCCACTCAGGACAATTTTCTGGGTAAAGGCTTGAGAAATAGAACCCCTAGTTCCTCAATATAAAGGCTAACTCATACTTTCCTTACAAGTACACACAATTTCTTCTACCCTAAGTGTCTCTTAACCACAATGTTTACTGATTTGACCATGGAATGTTTGCAGGTACACCACTTCGCTCCGGAGAAGAAGGAAGTTATTGATCGAAAGAAGGAAGCACACACAATCTACCCTAAATGCCCCTCAACCACAGTGCTCACATACAATAGATCTCAACTATTTTGACATATTTCTAATCTACCATTTTATAATATTTAATAACAACTATTTCTTTGTTTCTATTATTAGCATTATTTTTAACTTTAATATTTTCTTATTTTTCAATACAAATAACACATTGCAAATAACTTTATAATTTTTTCTTTTTTTGACATATAACGGGTCTGTTGCGAGTTATATATTAAAACGTGATGCTTAGCCCGTGGAAAAACGTTAACTATGTTTCTAATCCTAAGGAATTAAAATCCAAGCAAGAATTAAAAGGAGAAGCCGCATAGTAACAGAGGGAGGACACAGTTAAATTAAATTCTAGAACAGGAAAAGCAATGATTCTTTTTGCATGAATTTTACTTTCCTTGTCCATTGAGTAAAGTAGTATAAAAATTGATTAAAGTTGAAGTGTAAGATTTTGTTTTAAGCAAGCATATTTACTTATCTTGTTCATTAGGTAAAGGTTTGAGGGGATGAAAATCTAAAGCACTACACTGAGCCCATATTATATAATATATGCATTTTTATTTGTATTTTCGTTAAGTTTGAAAGATCAATATTCCTCAACCATTATTATATTGAATGAATGATGGCATCCCAACCAACCCTTGATCAAAAAGTTGTAGAGCTACAAAGGTACATAGATACAAATCCAACACCCAAAAATTCACGACCAAAGATACAAAGGGTGCAAGAGTATCTCAGAAATAGAGAAAAATTTGAGAAGCATTACTTACCCAAGTTGGTGTCAATAGGTCCTATCCATTATGGCAAAACAGATCTAAAAGTAGGAGAGAAGTACAAGCTTATATGGGCAGCAAAATACATCAAAAACACTGGAAGCATTCAGAAGGATCTACACAAAAAGATTGCTGATAACATTAATACACTGAAGAGTCATTTTGATGATGATGTTTTAACTTTAACCGGAAAGTCTCTTGAAGGCTTTGGTAGCCTTGATGAAAAGTTGTCGTGGATTTTGTTCGTGGATGGATGTTCTTTGTTATATATCTTGGAGAATACCAATCTTGACTGCCCAGAGCCCATGAATATTAAGGTTGATCAACTTGTTATTGTGATGATGGATGTGCTTCTGTTGGAGAATCAACTTCCTTATGAAGTACTCAAGCTATTGTGGAAAGATGAAGACGGGAGTGGATTGATAAAAAGCATGAGGAGTTTCTGCAAACATTTTTGGGCCAAACGAGGTGAGTCACTGTCAGAGAAGGAGAAAGACGTGGTTCCAAACGGAGGACAACATAGTGTATCAATACCAAATGAGTCACAGTCGGAGACAGCCACTCATCTTCTAGATGTTCATTATACAATCATTCTCGATGCATCTAAACCCAAGGTACAATAAAATCTACTGCCAATATATAAAAATTGTAGTCCAGTAAAATTTTATAATTCTCTTTTTTTAAACTCATGATCTTCTCAACTTTACGTGTATAATGATCATTTTGCAAAATATAAAACTAATTTATGGATTAAATATAAGAAAATTAATTTATTATCCTCTCGTATGCCTTTAATATAGAAAAAATAGTTTTTTTCCTTTCTTATGTCCTGGATTTAGGAAAAGAGTTTATTCTTATCTCTCTTAATCTAACTAATTTAGATATGAAATAATGTAATTTTTTTTAATAGAATCATTACATTGATGTTGATATTTTGTAAATAATCATTAGTTTTTAAAATTTTATCATATTGACTTTCTCCTGTTAGTACGTACAAAACACATAAAATATGCAACGAGTGAGACACAAATATTTAACGGTGTTTCACATATAAAATAGAATATATATTTAATAGAAACACTACATCTACTACTAATATAATATTATTTAGAAAAAACTACTAATATAATAATAATATAATAAAATCGTACTCCGGCAAAATTTCATAATCATTCCCTTTTAAACTCTTGATCTCATTAATTTTTTGTGTCTAATGGTAATCATAATTATTAACTTTTAAACTTAACTAACACTTACAAGAAATCTGGTAATTTGTCAGGGGCAGAAGCCCTGGCAAAATTACTAACAAATTTGTCATCATAATTACTAACAACAAGTCTAGCTAATTCCATATATTTGTTAATTTAGTTTAATTTTTTCCATATATTTGTTAATTTAGTTTTTTTTTTAGTTTAATTATTTTACAAATAAAAAAACTCATTTTGTTTCCTCTTTATTCTCTTTCTTATCTTATTCTATTTATCTATTACTACTATAAGAAAATCGCACTCCAACAAAATTTCGTAGTTATCCTCGATTAAACTAATTCCCTATATCACTAATTTTGTGGGCTTCATGGTCACTTTTCAATTAAATAATAAGAAAAATCAAATGTATTATGACATAAATATAGGAAAACAATTTATTCTCATAATTTTTAATCTCTTAATCCGACAAACTTTCATATATATTTTTAGAACAAACCCTACATTATTGTTGTTAAAATAATCATTAGTTTTCAAAATCTCAAAAAAGAAAAAAAAATCTCATGTCTGATATTTCAAAAAATTTGATTTTGGAGATATAAGCATATAAAATCTGCAACAAGTTTAGTACAAATATTTAGCGGTCATTTGTATATAAAATAACAAATATTAATAGAAACACTACATTAATGTTGATATTTTAAAATTAGTCACGAGTTTTTAATTTTTTTTTTGGTACAAGCGAGTTTTTAAAATTTTATCATATCAACTATCACACAGCTGTGCTTAAAAATTTTCACCTGCATATATAAGCATATAAAATCCTCAACGAGTGGGGGTGTAAATATTTAATGGTGTTTAAAATATAAAATAAAAAGTTATTTAATAGAAACAATACATTAATTTTGATATTTTGAAAATATTCATAAGTTTCCAAAATTTTATGATATTTACTTTCTATATCAAAAAAAATATCATGTGTGTGTGTGGGGGATATTTTTCTTTGCAAATGTGATATTTATTACTGTACACAAGAAGTATAATTATGAAGTTTTTTTACTATCATAAGTAAGACGATCCAATCCATTTCTGATTAAAACATATAGACTGAAAGCAAAATGAACTAGAGTCAGAGGCTTCTTCAAAAAATAAAGATATGGAAGTCGGAAGCTCCTTCAAATAATAAAGAAATGAAGTCGGGGCCGATTACATATAGGAACATACAAGATCTAAGAGCAGTAGGAATAAAACTTAAGTCAAGCAAGACACAAACGCCAAGAGACATGGATTTCTCCGAAGGATGGTTCGCTGCGACACTGACTCTACCTGAGATCGTTGTGGACGACACATTAGGCGTTGCTTTTCTCAATCTGATAGCATATGAGATGTGTCCCGATTTTAAGAACGACTATGTAATTTGTTCTTTTGTAGCTTTCATGGAGTCACTCATCGACCATCCTGAAGATGTGAAGGAATTGAGATCAAATGGAATTTTGCTCAATTGCCTTGGGAGTGATGAGGAAGTTGCCAATCTTTTCAATATCATAGGTACTGACTTGATGATTAACATAGACACATATTATAACGTTAGACACAAAATACATGAGCATTACTGTAACAGATACAAGACTTGGATAGCGGAGGGTTTTCACAATCACTTCAGCAGTCCTTGGACCATTATTGCATTCAATGCTGCTATTATCGCCCTTGCTCTTACTTTCATTCAAACATTGTTTACGGTTCACCCGGCTTGCAAATAAAGGAGGTTCCCTATGACAATGTTGTTTTCCGTTATGGCACTCATCACTTCTCTGGATTTTTAATAGGTTGAGTTTTTTTGATGAATAAATTTTAGGTTAAGTTTGCGTGTACGTCGTCATGACTATGAGTACTCAGAAATAAAGAGTGCCTTTTTCTTTGTGTTGTGTGTTGAATTGAAACATGAATAAATTAATATTGTCATTGATGATCTATGTGTTACTATATTTTGTGTGATTATGTTGATTTTGTTTAGATGTGTTGTTTAATATTGTATTCATCGACATCGCAATAAGTGAATAGACCAAATGAGTTAATGGACCTGTTTGTTATAGCTTTTTTTAAAATAGATTTTTGTAATGTAATATGTTTTTGTTATAATTTTTTAACAAAGAAATTTTCAAGGAAAGCTTCAAATGAAAAATTTGTTTGAATAGATTATCTTAAAATGTCATTCTAAGTATTTCATCATTTTGTTACAATTTTTTTTGCATACTAAAATTTTGAAAAAATCTCTAAAATAAAAGCTATTTCAAATAGCTTTTCATAAAAATCGTTTTTGAAAGATGTCATTTTGAAAAAATATGCGATTTTTACTATGTAAAGTCTCGAACAATTAAGGTATACTAATTAAACACAATGTCTTGCATTGTGTAGAAAAAGTAAGGTATACTAATTAACTTGTAGTATTTATTGGTTGTGTGATGTACAACTGAGTATGTCAATGTGTTTATATTACTAGTAGTTGCGATATATGCAACTAAGTTTATATACAACTAGTGTGGGCAGAGTCAAGATAAGGATCTTTTCTCCGAGCACCGAGGGAACCCTTAGGTGTCAGTTCTAATATATGTAGGTAAGTGGGGCGCCAGTTACAAAGGCTAGTTTATAGCAGACTACATTGGAAGAACTAACCACTTTAGATTGGCCACGTTTGAGTGATTGGTTAGACATAGTTGTGCTCAGTATAGTCTAGATGCATTAAAGTATATGAGATAAGGCATGTGATGGTAGTAAACATTAGTTGTTACTAACCGATAATGTACACTATATTATTATTAAAGTAAAATATTGGACTTTTATCTAGCAATTGATTTCGACTTGGCATTCTATGTTTATCTCGATTTGGAATTCACTGAGATCGTAGTATCTCATTCCACTTAGTTGAATCTTTTTCAGGTATAAGCTATTTGGAGTCAATCGGAGCTAGATCACAAGAGTCTAGGGTTTAGGATTCTCAGTTATGCTTTAAGTTTTTTTTTCTCTCTTGTAAAAGGTTGTTGAATGGTATTTTAAAGACTACTTTGTTGCAAAACTTGTAAATTAGATCATGTCTGTTGTGGAAAACGTTTATCGAGTAAACTTTTTGTTTTAAAAACTCTGATTGTTACAAAATCAGAGTCATGTATGAAAATTTAGATCGATCGTCTAAACGAGATCCAAGCCTAACTCATCATAATCTGTTCACAAGTGTCCACTAAGGAGAATTGTCCGGGTAAAAGATCAAGGACAAGAAACCCTAGTTCCTCACTATAAAGGCTAACTCATACCCTCCTTACAAGCACACCCACTTTCTACCCTAAATGTCTCTCAGCCACAATACTTACTGATTTGATCATTGGGATGTTTGCAGGTACACTACTTCCCTCTGGAGAAGAAGTAAGTCACCTCCGCCTCATGGATCATCTTCATTGAGAAGATATTTTGTGTTGTTTTTATTGTTTTATTCTATTAAAAATTAAAGTTATCAACACGTTGCCCAATAATAAAAGAATTTCAATAGTATTGTAATATAGTAGTATCTATCAGTGTTTTAAAACCCGGACTGACCCGGCCGATCAGACCGGTCGGCCCCCGAACCGGAGAGTGCAACGGTTCGGGCAGGCTACTGGACCGGATATGCAATTAACCCGCTAAAACCCGGGTGACCCATCCGGGTCAGTGGGCGGACCGCTGAACAAGTTTAGCCCACCCGACCCATTTTTCCATTTTTTTTTAATAAAAAGACACGACATATATAAAGACAAAAACTCTAGTAACACGTACTCCGAACCCAAATGTCATTTTCAACAGCCGTTCTCCTTTCCCATCTCAACCGATGAAGATGATGAATATGGATAACTATGACAATTTGACTTCATGGGCAAAAATAATTTATTGATTAGTGAATTGTTATAACTTATTTGAGTTTCTGTTTTTTGTTGACTATGCAACTTACTTGGGTTTGTAAGCCAGTTATATTTTGATTTCCAACAATGTTTAGAACATATTATGTTTTAAAGATGAAATCTGAATTAGAACTTATTTGTGAGGTTTTTTTCTGCAGTACTATTGTTTAATGTATGAGCTAATTTGAATTTGGATTGGAATTAGCTTGAATTGTGCTGCAATAAAGAAATTAATTTGCAAACTTGCAGCTGTGAATATAATTTTTTCAATGTAAGAACTTTAAATAGAAAAAAATGACAGGATTTTTTTTGTCAAAATTTCATTCATAATGTAATTTTTGGTCATAAATATTTTTATATAGACCGGGTCAATAGTCATCCGGTCCGACCAGTGACCCACTGGTTCGACCAGTGACCCAGCGACCCAGTGCCTTGACTGGGTTGATCACTGGTCCGGGTTTTAAAACATTGGTATCTATGTAAAAGGAGGGATATATTGACGGACTCCAAGACTAACTCAATATAGTTACTTCAAGTCTCCACCCTTTATTTGATATTAATCTAACTATCTAAGGCCCTAATTACTCATCAATCCACCTGCTTTCAGTCAAACAAAAATGGCGCTAATCCTCCTCACAGTATTTCAATTCTTTGATTATTTTAATTTTTTTATTATCAATTTAGATCTTTCTTTCAAATGTTATTACAAAGCATCGATCATCCCCTCTCCCCACCTCTTCAATGGTGTTTTTGTATATGCATATATACTAATAAATAAAACACTGAAAATTCAAACTTATCCAACGAGAAGAAAAACAAATTAATCATTGAAATCTAAATGAAAAACTAACGAAAAATCCCAAAATTGATGGCAAAAACGGAGCTATGTAAATTGAGATTTGAGATCGTCGAAGTGCAACTACATCACTCTATAGCTCGATTTATATCTAAAAAAAAATATGGATGGTGTGGAAAATATCAATCTGATGAGTTGCATATAGAATGGAGTAAAGGCACGGTAGCAGCAAATTTCATTCTAGGTTTTGTGAGAATTAGGGAAGATAATTTTGAGAATATGTTTAGGTTAGAAGTAGAGGTAGAAGGGGATCATATGTGAGTAACTTCAAATTAAATTAAAGTTGTTAGAATAAAATTAAATGAATGGTAGCGATTTGGATTAACTCTATTGTAAATTATATACATTGTATGTTATATATTAAAATACCCTGTGGAAAAACATGAATTGGGTATCTAATCCTAAGAATTAAAAGCCAAGCAAGGAATGAATAAAAGGAGAAGCCGCATGGTAACAGAGGGAAGACATATAGTTAAATTCTACAACAGTAAAAGCAAAGATCCTTTTTTCATTAAATTTTACTTTTTTTGTAGATTGAGTAAAAGTGATGGACATTATATAGTTTGTTCTGAGGACAAAATACTTTAGTAGTGAAGATTAGTGATAAAACTCAATTAAAGTGGAAGTGTAAGATTTTTTTTAAGCAAGCATATTTACTTATCTTGTTCATTAGGTAAAGTTTCAAGAGCATGAAAATTTAAAGCTCTACACTGAACCCATCTATATATAATACGCATTTTGATTTGTATTTTCATCAAGTTTGAAAGATCAATATCCCTCAACCATTATCATATTGAATGAATGATGGCATCCCAAACTACCCTTGAAAGAAAAGTTGTGGAGATACATATATATAAATCAAACACCCGAAAATTCACGACCAAAGATACAAAGGGTGGCTGAGTATCTCAGAAATAAAAATAACTTTGAGATGCATTATTCACCCAAGTTGGTGTCAATAGGTCCTATCCATCATGACAATACAAATCTGAAGACAGGAGAGAAGTACAAACTTATGTGGGCAGCAAAATACCTCGAGAATACAGGCCGCAATCCACGCCATCTACACAAAATGATTAACGATAACATTAATGAACTGAAGGGTCATTTTAGCGACGATGTTTTAACTTCAACCGGCAAATCTCTTGAATGCTTTGGTAGCCTTGAAGAAAAGTTGTCGTGGATGTTGTTCGTGGATGGATGTTCTTTGCTGCATATCATGGAGACACCCACTCATCTTCTTGATCTTCTGCATAAACTCAACCTCACTACATCCAAGTCCAAGGTACAATACAATGAACAATAAAAAGCACTAGAAAAGATGGAAATAACAATAGAAACTACAGACAAAAAAATATTGGATTACTAAATTTTTTCTCTAACACTTAAGGGCAGAATTTGAAACAATGATTATCTTGTTCCGTTTCTATATTTTCATCAGTATTTCAATTTTTATTTTTATTTTTAAGTCTATCTACTGTTATCATAATTATTTCAACTTTTTATTTGTTTTATATTATAAAATTTGTGTATTCAATAAATTTGAAATTAAAATATTTATGGAATAATTTCTTAATTTTGAATCCTAATCCCCTGGTGTCACTCGAGGATAACACCTTCTTTATAAAATATTTTTTCTTTACAAAAGTGATTTTTATTATTGGAGAAAGGAAGTATAATTCTAATTTTTTTTATTATTGTTATTATAAGTAAGATGATCCAATCCATTTCTGGTTAAAACATAGACTAGAAGCAATGAAGCTAAGGAAGCAGCAGAGGTTACATACACGGGCATAGAAGATCTAACAGCTGTAGGAATAAGACTTAAGCCAACCCTCACACATAGGCCAACAGACATAGATTACTCTGAAGGATGGCTTACTGAAACACTGACTCTTCCTCGGATCCGTGTGGACAAAACTACCGCCACTACTTTCCTCAACCTAATAGCATTAGAGATGTGCCCAGATTTTAAGAATAACTACGGAATTTGTTCTTATGTGGCTTTCATGGACTCGCTCATCAACCGTCCTGAAGATGTGAAGGTATTGAGATCAAATGGGATTTTGTACACCTTATGGACTGATGAGGATGTTGCCAAACTTTTCAATACCATGGGCACTGACTTGGTAACTAACAACAGAAAATATTTAATAGTCAAGACTTGGATAGCGCTAGGTTTTCGCACTTACTTCAACAATCCTTTGGCCGTTATTGCATCCGTTCCTGCATTTATTGCCCTAGTTCTTACTTTCATTCAGACATGGTTTACAGTTCACCCGGCTAGCAAATAAAGGTGGTTCGTTATGACAATGTTGTTTTCGTTATGACACTCGTCACTTCTCTGTGGATTTTTAATCGGTTGTGTTTTTTTTTAATAAATTTTAGGTTAAGTTTTCGTCTACATCTTGACTATGAGTATGTATTTCAAAAATAAAGACTGTCTTTTTCTTTCTGCTGTGTGTTTGAATTGAAACATGAATAAATTAATATTCTCATTTATTTTCTCATTGATGATCTGCATGTTACTGTATTGGTGGGATTATGTTGGTTTTGTTTAGATGAGTTGTTTAATATTTTATTCATAGACATTGCAATAAGTGAACAGAGGTTTTTTCTAGATTACCCCCTCATGATTAGGGTGTAATTTACCTCTTATAATATTAACCAATCAAAATGTAATATACATAAGCAAACATTAAATGTCAAATAAATGAGTCAATTTTTATTTTTTTTTTTAAAAAAAGAGTCAATTTTAATCCTAAGGTTTTTTCTTAATTTTAATCCTAAGGTAAATTTTACCATAGATTCTGCAATGCCTTTCTTCTTGCTTATGCAATGCCTTTCTACTCTACTGTAGTACACTGCACTATTATATGTGGATCCACCTAGTGCTTGAGGATTTCTTCTTCTTATCTTTTTAACAGAACTTTGAACTCTACGAATTCATCACTAGTTTGGAATTTGTAGATCAATTAGCACATATTTACTATCAATTTCAGATTAAGAATTCAATGGATCTAACTATCGGTAAAAAATTCAAATCACTTCCACTACACCATTTGTTGTCTCTGACAACAATTTTTTAGGGGACGTGTAAAAATTGTCTCCTAAAAGTCTCTAAGACAACTATTTATGAGTGTTGTCAAAAATATTTTTGCAACCCCTGATAAACGTCCCCTAAAATACTTTTGGGGACGATTTTGGAGCGTTACACTATTATTTCTTTGGTGACAAACATTAATTGTCCCCTTATATACTTTTGGGGACAATTTTAGATTGTTGCATAAAAATTTCACCAACATCAAGTTTTTGGTGGCAAACTTTCCTCCAAGCTTGTTTACCAAAAAACAAATTTTCCCTCCAATCTGGCCTGGTCAACACACCTTTGACTGCGTTTCTAATTTTTTTTTTTTTCAAAAAAAACTGAATATTGACAAATTTGTAATATTAATTTATATACGGAATGAATTTGTGTAGGTATTAAATGCACATAAAATGGTAAATTTTGATGAGTTTTGACAATTGATAAGTTTTATTAGTTTTTAAAAGAACTGGTGTGATATTTGAAAACATTTGTTGCAATATGTAGACGTGTATCCTTCATTATCATGCAATTGTTACCATTGTTGTGCAGGAAGTAAATAAGGCAAGACTTGTCGACGTGTTTGTGTTGTAGTCTGTAGTGCAGTTGGTGAGTTGTTTGTCCATATGGTTTTCCTTGTACAAAGTTGTTGGTTTCGGTTGGTAGCTTAATTGTAATTATGTTGATGCATGGTTGGTGTATCAATTTGTTTTAGCTCCTGCTGCTGGTGTTGCTCTAGTCCTGCTGATGTGTTAGAGTTTTAGTCTATAAGTGTTTGGTTTTGCTTTTGGAATTTTAGAAGTTTAGTTTGTATTTTGTTTAATGGTTTCTCAGTTGTACTTAGCATGTGTTGTAGGTTTGTAACTTTTGTCCCAACTTTGGTCCGTCTTGAGTTTGGATTAGTATTAATCAAATTTATTTGCCGATAAAAACATTCTCTAAATTTGTATGTGTAAGGAATAAATGAAAGAAATGAAAATGACCCAATTTTTTGATCAAACTTCATCACGGTTTAAACATATGACAAGCTGTATATTCGTTATATTAATTAAGGCAACGCTTATGAACTGTTGCTAGGTATGGCAACAATTGAAAATCGATGCCTTGATTGTTGGAAATTTAGGTCTTAATAAAAACAGATTTCATAGAACATGTACAATAATTATGAATCAAATAGCAGAAGAAAATCAAATATTGAACATGATTATAATTGGATATACGACATGTTTGATTTATCAAGGATATTAAGAATTAGGGTATTACGAATACCTGGATGAAGCTTTGATAACAGCTCGCTCAATAACAACGATAAACATAGAGAAGATGTGATGATCTGAAACACACCAAATAGGGTTAGCGGCGGCTAATTTGGTTCTTCCTCAACCGGTTCCTTTATGTTTCAAGTTCTCTTCAAATGGGGAGAAGAGGGAGTATTGCCGTGTACGGTATATTGGGGACCATAGCCTCTTTTTATATTGGATGACCATTAGGGTTTCCCATTATTTCGTTAATAGGTTATCCAGACATCCACTCATTGAGTCCATATCAACTAATTAAATATTTAATTAATTATCCAATTAGAAATCTAATAGCCTTATTACATAATTTGATCACTAATCAACTAAGTCTCACAATTGATAAATAACTAATATAATTATTGTTATGATATTTGCCCACATAATGATATTGGAATATAATAAATAATAAAATATTTCAACAATCTCCCACTTGGGCTACATATCTTAATAATTATATCAGAATTATTTAGGCGCGCAACTGAATGCTATTTATCTTTAGATTTCAACTTTACAATCTGGTCCACCTCATACATTAATAATGGGACCACCGCGGCTGTCGCTACTGACTTATAACGTAACGGAACCCCGACGACCACCATATCAATGCACTTGATGACATATATCGATATGGATGAGTGACATGGAAATTTCATGCAATGTGATCTCTAAATCATGTCTATTTCCAGCTTGTCCAATTGAAAACTTTAGTGAGATCAAAACTGAAGTTTGCAAATTCAATATTTGCACAAAATGATACAGAAATGGTTATAATAAACATAACCTCATGAACTTTATTTCTGCAGAAAATCATAACATACAGGTTGTATCATACCAAAACAAAAGTATAAAACATAAAATAAAAGAGACTCCCACAAATCCAAGACATCTTTAATGACAACAACCATCTTGAAGACCTTAGGTGTCATGTCTTTAATTAGTGGTATAATTAGCATAAAGTTTGTCTCCGCATTTTCTATCATTCAACAACAATAATCTATAAGGCAATAAACTTTATAAAAGTTGTTGAATAACTATAAGACTGAATTATGTCACTATATAACATGAGTGGTCTTTCAATACCTTTAATAATATGCAACCAAGTGACATAAATACTTACAGTCATTTCTTGAGTTAAAATGTGTATTATCTACTTACATCCAAAAGTCAAAGTCTGACACATAAATGATCTCCAAATTGTCAGATCTCTTATGTGAGCATAAGCTTTCTTGTTCTCTTTAAATAGACCTTACGGTTGCCTTTTCAACAATTCAAACTTTGAATTGCTCAAGTATTTGTCAAACAATGTTATTATATATGTTATTTCCAAATGCATATAAATAAGATCATACATTAAAATCCTATACGCCAAATATAGGAAAAATACTTAATTTTCTAAATTTATAAATTTTTTATTGGACAATATTTGAGACTGAAAAGTCTTTCTCGGTAATTAAGGTCACCCATAGCTTATTATGTCAATTTATTTTCCACTTTATTGATATAAATCTTTTGTGATATCTGAAGAAAATTTTGAGTAATATCTAAGTATCGAAAACTTGATACAAAAGAAGTGTCCCCAAGATCTTTCATCGCTAAACTTTCGTTAGAAATTTTCTTGGTTTCACATAACAAATATATATCATCGTTGACTAAATAAAATAAAATTGACATATTAAACTATGAATATAAACTTACTTCCACTGAACTTCCTAAATCCACAATTCTCGATAATATCATCTCAAAACCAAATGAGACAATTACTATGAGAATTTATGGTAACACTAAAGAGACAAATTTCTTAACTCATAAGTGGATTTCATAATTTTTCAAACCATCTACTTTGTATCTATTGACACAAAGTTTTCTTAGGTTGCACCATACCTTATCATCAATGTCACCATTAAGATACATTGAATTAACATCCATCTTATGCAAATCCAAAATTATAATAAGCAAACTAGTATCATGACTGTCCTAATAGTGTCTTTTAATTAAACTAAATAGAATTTCTCTTTTCAGTCAATTCTTAATGACACTAGAAGCCCTAGTTCTTGAGGATGTTGAGTTTGATCTATATGAATTAATTTATTAACTTGATTTAGAGGAAGAACAATAATGTCCTCATGAGGATCCAAATATACTATAATAATAGTAACTATATGAATTAGTTTAGAACTAATTCTTCCTCATTCAATTTTGTTCTATTACCATATCTCTCCCCCAAACTCAATATCCTCAAGAAAACATAACAATTTATGTCTCAAAATTTTCTTAATTTGTGGGACGAAAAATTTATAGTTTTCAAACCCTTAAACATTATAGAATGTCATAACTGAATTGACTCTAATAATTGAACTTAAAAGACACATTGAATCATCATTCGAAAATAAAACTAAAAATATCTTGATTTATTCAAAGAGAAATTAAAACAAAAATTTATTCAAATAATGATTCACCAAACTGTCTTTTAAATACAAAATTAAGCTTGTAATGACAATCTAAAATATAGTTTAAAAATGAATAAAATAATCTTTATCGACTTTGTCCGTTCTAAATTGATATATCTTTCAACATCATTGAACATAAGTCAGTCAAGACTACCTTTCTATATTTGCCCTTATCTTTTGAGGTATTTTCCGAAGGAGCACTATTTTATTTTCTCTTGCTTCAATTTTTCTTTATTTTTGCACACTTTATGAATTGATCCTTTAAATTAAAGAATCATTTCTAACTTTAAGAATTATAAACTTAATTGTGCAAAGAGTACTAAATGCTGAATTTTCGAACAAGTCATTTGACAGCCGAAATTATAGTGTCTCAGCAAGATTAAATATTTACATAATGTGCTCCTAATATTTTCTATGCCTAATAATCTTAATGAAATACTCACTCTCCAATGAGAGCTTGTCTTTCTCTATATTGCTTTAAAAACACTTTAGTTTAAGTAAAGAAAATATGTCTTCTTAAATAACATCTCAATATATATGATATCTTAACTTTATGATCACATGTGACCTATAAGATTTTTGTGTTTACTCACTTGTCAAACTTGATTATCACATTTGGTGCTAAATTGTGAGAGAATGTGAGTTTCACCAACTGTTATCGAAGGTCTATATCCAAGAACAATGTAATGTTCTTCTAAATCCTAAATTAGAATTTTAAGAGTTAAAAAATTTAACTTAAAGTAGCAGATAGATAAATTATATTAGCTTAAAGAGAACAAGAGTAGCAAAAGTACTCACCAAAATACCTAGTGCACCATCAATATTAAGTCTTTAAACAATAATACTATTGTTAGTGGTATTTTACAGCAATGATCAAACAATGACAATTTACTTTGACAAAGAATAAATTCTTATAATTGTCATATGTTTATCATAATATATGTGAATGTAAACTCTTAAATATTTAAATAAGTTTACACTAACACAACATCATCACACATGTCAGTAAAATATTAAAGAAACGTGCTTCTTTATTTGTAAATAAAAGACATTAACAAGATACCAAGCGCACCATTAAAACACAATCTTTGGATTGCTAAGAATTAACTGCAAGCGGTACTCTTAATGTAATGATCAAACATTGCTGATAAGTCCTGTCAAATAATAGTCACCTTTGGGCATCCTATTATCCACATGAAAAATTACGTTATAATCACCACATATTTACCATCACAGGTATGTAACCATTCGGCCAAGTTGTGCCTTCCTTGGGGCCGACGACAACTCGCATAAATAATTACACACTACATCTTTTGTAACTTCAGTTGAGTCGAATCTACGCAACATAGATTACTTGGGAAACATTATTGTTTCAACCGACTCAACTGCAGTTACTAGATAAACTTAATATATGTTAAATGAGGTGATAAGTCATGTCAAATAATAGTCACATTCAGGTGTCCTATTATTCACATGGAAAATTACTTTATAATCACCATACATTTACTATCATATGTACGTAACTATCCGGTCAAGTTGTGCCTTCCTTGGGGCCGACGGCAACTCACATGGATAATTTCATACTACGTCTTTTGTAAGTTCAGTTGAGTCAAATCTATGCAACAGAGGTTACTTTGGCAACATGTTGTTTCAACCAAAACAACCGCAATTACTAGACATTTCACAACAAATTGAATGGGGATGATCTTAAATTTATAAGGCACGACCGACATAATGTAGGCTAAATTAGTCCATTATGTTGCTAAGTAACCTTAAGGTCACTCAACAACCCTTAAGTGTGAGGACAAATTCACAAATTTGAAAGCAGATGAAAGTCACAAATCACACCAATGTGTGTATGACAATACATTTACGTATATCGCATAAAAGCAACAACAAACATAGCATGAAATATATTCAAAATGCATGATAAGACAAAATATTATTGTAGAAAACTTAATAACAATAAACTCTAACATCATAACCATGCTATAAGAAAAATATTCAATTTCAAACCAAAAGATAATTGAATCTTATATACACCAAAATATTCATGCCACAATTGATTCATATCTACCAATTGATTCTTTAAGTAAAATAATGAATAACTCTAGACTCAATTATTTCCTAAATAAGGAAATATACTTTTATGTTTATAAATAAACAAACAAAACTAGAATTATTATTTTTCAAACTTTAAGGAACCAAATTCTTACGTTATGTACAAAACAAAAAATGTTCATAATATTTTGTGATTCATTATTAAAAGGCAATATATATATCATAAATATATTTTAACTCTTTATTTGCCTACTTCTTAAAATAATCTCTATGTACAAAAATTTTGTGAATCAAAACTAATTTTAAATAGAAATTAAGTTACAATGTACGATAATATTATCTGAAAATCATATGAACCAAAGGATATGAAAAAAATCAAATTACCAAAAAACAAAATAAAAATTCAAATCATTAACAAATCCAAAAGTATTTAGCCAAATAGCATATGATAACCAAAATCATTGCTTTTCACACAAATATTCCAAATATATTTAGCCAAATAGTATATGATAACCAAAGTTATTGCTTTTCAAACAAATAATAATGCAATATTTTCAAAATATTTGGAAAATAAATCTCAAGATTTGAATAAATTCAGTGTCGCAAAACATATAACTCGATCCAAAAATAAAGATTGTTTCTTTATAGAGAATCATGCACAGATTAATTTCAGCTACATCAGATTAATAATTCTTATTCACGTAAGAAAGCAATTAGTAACTGATGAGTGCAGTCAGTAACAATTTTGATTCACATAAGAAAGCAATTAGCATGACAAATAATTGCATCTGGATCCATGATTCCAAAATTTCCATGGCAAGAACATTATGCATATATAAAGATATAAAGAAAAAATCAATCAATCATGGATCAAAATTATGCTCGATAACCGAATCGAGCAAGCTCCAAATAAAAATTTAAGGGTTTATGAAAATATTGAAAAATATTAAGGAGCATCAGAAAACAAAGATTTCACATACACGGGCTTATAGCATCACAGTTTTAAACCTCATAATAGCTATGATATATATAAAATTATTGATTAATAAAACAACAATCTTCGACAAATATATCAGCCAAAACAATTAAAACCTTAAACCAATTTGGACGATGGATTTATACATCGACCAAATATACATGAATCATAAAATAAAAATAAAATAAAAATCCCAATAAATCAAACATGAAGACCGCTCTGACACTTGTTGGAAATTTAGGTCTTAATAAAAACAGATTTCATAGAACATGTTTAATAATTATGAATCAAGTAGCGGAAGCAAATCAAATATTGAACATGATTATGATCGGATCTACGACATGTTTGATTTATCAAGGATATTAACAATTAGGGTATTAGGAATACCTGGATGAGGCTTTGATAACAACTCGTTCAACAACAACGATAAACAGTGAGAGGAGGTGATGATCTGAAACACACCAAATAGGGTTAGCGGCGGCTGATTTGGTTCTTCTTCAACCGGTACCTTTATGCCTCAAGTTCTCTTCAGATGGGGAGAAGAAGAGGGAGTATTGCCGTGTACGGTATACTGGGGATCATAGCCTCTTTTTATATTGGATGGCCATTAGGGTTTCCCATTATTCCGTTAATGGGCCATCCAGACATCCACTCATTGAGTCCATACACTACTACAAAATTGGAAAAATATAGCGCCTCATTACCAGCGCTTTTAACACTAAAGCGCTATAAATCAAAACACAGAGGCTTTAAATAGCGCTTTTATAAAAAAAATGCTATTTCTGGTACTTTATTTTTATAGCGCTTTATTCTAAAAGTGCTATCGTAGGTTCATAAAAAAATATTAAATATAATGAAACTTGCCCGATTGTACATAGGCTGTGTTTTATTTAGAAAGCGCTATTTATGGATCAAGCTTAAACAGCGCTTTAAAGCGCTATCACAGGTAATGAAAATATAGCGTTTATTTACTAACGAAAAGCGCTATATAACAATTAATTTCGTTCTAGCCAAGTGGTTAAATCGTCTAACTCATAGTTGAGTGTCACCTGTTCGATCCCCGATGTTTTGGTTTTTTTCATTCCTCATCAACTAAAATACGCTATCCCAAAAATAAATAAAAAAATATGTTTTTTTTATTTTTTATTATAAACGAAACCCAGAACTTTACTTTCCTCAAAACTTTTGGAAAACATCGATCTCCCTCTTAACCCAAACCTTTACTTCCCACAAACCCTAAACCCAATCAGAGAAAACACAATCTTCCTCGTACTATTCATCACAAAGTCATACGATTCATCACAAACTGTCACGCAAAACCCAGTCATATTCGATACTGCAATGCGTTGTCCATCACCACCAACCGCCGTCGCCACTCTCTAAATCACCACAGTTGAACGGTGTGGTTTGTTTTCCCCAATCCATCTCTCTCTCTCCGTCGAACGGCGATCTCCATGTCTTCGACGATTCTTTCTCCAGGTGTCGATCTTGATATCTTTTACCTCTCTTTGTTTGTTGTAATCAATAGAATTATCTGTTTCTTCGATGTTCATTAAGTTGTTGGGTAGCATACAAGGTCTATAATAAAAGGGTTGTTGTGGTCAAGAAAATTGTTAATTTTTTTTTTCTATACAAAGAAAAATTATTCTTTTAGACCGTGTAGCTCTCTGTGATATATTGAGTGGTGTTACCTTTTATTTTGGATTGGGATGATTTAATTTCATTTCTTTCCAATGTTAATTATATATTCTCTCCAATTATTTTAGTTGTTCACTCTGATTGATTCAATAATAGCAATAATCCAATGGTTTTATCAGTGCTCTTTATATGGTTAATTGATGATGAGAGGTTGCTAGGATATTTGGTAATCAATTCATACGTAAATAAAGCTTAATCTAATATGTGTATAATATGTATACTTTTACCATTAACTAAGATTTTTCTTCTAGTCATTAGATATTATATTAGGTTGTTTTACAATACTCAGCAAAATGATGACTATCAATTTATAATTGTCATCTCAACTGGCCATTTA
>Ga0315915_1001649_pt1 | contig 27300 bp, 9 predicted proteins | sample MpolbnodulesMG_FD_207738 | JGI IMG/M metagenome (GOLD analysis project Ga0315915, IMG submission 207738) | Medicago polymorpha root nodule microbial communities from Los Angeles, California, United States - branched nodules | ecosystem: Host-associated > Plants > Roots > Nodule | place: USA... | reverse complement strand
TTCAAATATTAAGAAGAAAATGGGTTTAACTAGAGAGTGAAAATAATGTCAAGGTGATTGGAAAGAAAAAAGCAAAACAAATTAAGTTTTTTGTGATTATGGAATTTTCTGTGTTTGTTTTTATGAAGATAGAAGAAGACGTGGGAAGAAGAAGAAGAAAACCGAAAACAATTAGTCGTAGGTGATATACCGTTAGATATAATAGACCTCTATAATCTAGCCGTCCCGTTTTTAAAAAAAGACCAAAGTGCTGAAATTAAAAAATTAATAAGGTCTACGGTGGACCACCTACATTGTTGGTCCACCTAATACATTTGGGGTTAAAGTTAACTGACGTGGATTAAACTGACCGACGAAGCAAATTTGAAGGATCAAAAAGAAAATTTTTAGAGTTATGGGACCAAAATGAAAACAACAAATAAATTAGGGGATTAAAGGTTCAATTAAACCTTATTATTATTATTATTATTAATTTTCTTGTTTTTATTTTTGAATAAAAAAATAAACAGCGAAAAAAATAATAAATAAAGTGCTTGAATAAATTGAATGAAATGGAATAAAAATGACACCAATCTTATTATTATTATTATTATTATTATTATTATTATTATTATTATTATTATTATTATTATTACTATTATTATTATTACTACTATTATTATTAATTTTCTTGTTTTTATTTTTGAATAAAAAAATAAACAGCGAAAAAAATAAATAAATAAAGTGCCTGAATAAATTGAATGAAATGGAATAAAAATGACACCGATCTTTTTGGTATTTGATACATATGAGAATGAGAAATAACTTAGCTCATAACTAAATAAAATACTTGCATTAATTAAATTCAATAATTATATGAAGGTTCATCTTAGAACTCTACTCAAAAGATATTTAGTTACATAATAAAATGCATAATACAAATGAGAAAAAAATGTTTCAGGAGAAACTCCTCTTTGATGTGATGTTCCCCGCACTTGCTTTTCTCTTGAACTGCCATGTTTTGAATACTATTTGAGAATGGAAGGAATTATATTTATAGGCATGTTTCATGATGAGTTTCGGTTGAAAAATTGTGCTTTTTCCCAAATCTGCAGAGGAAAAACAACAAAATCTTGTATTTTCTCGAAACAATGCTCTTTGTCCCATGCGTTGGGTATATGAGGCAGACGTGGGGCTAGGCACCTCGTGCATGGCAACTAACTGAGAGAAAAATGCTCCTTGCCCCATGCGTTGGGCGTATGAGGCACACGTGGGGCGCATGGTCTCAACCTCCAGTGCTTATTTTTCATTTTTTCTTCGTTTCTTCGAGGTTTTGAAGACAATATTGATGAGCTTCATTCCATGTCTTCCAAAACTTTCATGAGGAGCCTTGCTAAACACCTATGAAATTGTCTGGTTCAGGTAAAAAATGAAATTGAATGACTTGATTGAAAACATTACAAAATGTACGTTAGACCATGAACAATTTCTCTAAAACTTTTTTTATTGACTCAAATGATTGATGAAATGATTGAAAAAATGCTAAAAATAACGTAAGATGACCTGTCATTGAGGAGGGAGACCAATGTTATATATATAAACTCTAGTTCTTTATTACAGGATGTGTCACTCATTAACAGTTTAAGCTTGTATGTTATTCCTTTTTTGCCTCTTATATTCTTGTTTTAGAGTGTTGTCAGATGTAATTAGGATTTTTTTTTTTGGAGTGTGGGTATATTAGGGGCCGGTGGATGAGTAGTATGTATGCCGTAATAATTTGCATATAATGTTTTTTTCTGGTTGCCATTAGATAGCAATCATAATTTTTCTTTTGTTTTAGAGTTTCTACATTATATTTTTATGTTTTTGTGTTGTGATTATGTTCGTTTATTTTATCTAGGTCAATTTTTACAACAGATTGAATCAATTCATTAGACAACTCTAGTTTTTTTTTACCGAAGCAAAGTTAACTATTATCATTAATCAACTAATGTTTAATACAAGAAGGATAAGAATAAAAAATACGGTAATTGGTCCAAGAACAGGCCGCCCTAGCTAAAGTATGAGCAACCATGTTCGTTTGACTCTTAACAAACTTCACCTCGAAGTTGGAATGTACAGATATATGATAAATAATACTAGAAACAATAGCATAGAATTCCGAATCACCATGTCCCGGAGACGATAGAACTTGCACTAGAGTAGATGAGTCAGACTCGAACACAACCCGATCCCATCTGTTCGCATGAGCAATGTGAAGGGCCTCGAGTAATGCTACTGCCCCCCCTTCAAAACTGTCATATTTGCTCGCTACCATTTCGTTTGAGCCCGAATAAATTGTCTGCGGGAGCCTCTATCACAACACACAAAAGATGTAATATGGTTACGGTCATGGAACGCGGCATCTACATTGCACTTCAACCACGTCTCGCTCGGTTTCTCCCAAACTGAGTTGTTACCTTGCACTCTACTCTTCTCGTGTTGAACAACCTGGTGGTGAGGGCTGTTTATGAACACCTTGCCATGCATCTAGTGATGCCCTCTCAATGCTCGTTGAAGTATGATGAGCGTCATTCCAAATGACATCACTACGTGCAGCCCAAATTTGCCAAAGAAGTAAAGCCACCCGACCAACAATGTCTTGATTTTATGAACGACATATATCAAAAACAAAGTCTGCCAAACTGCTTACAGTTCCAACTCGCGGTTGTAGCACAGTCGCAAGCCCTGCCCAATACCAACTCTCATGCGCCCACCGTACAACCCACAAAAGCATGTCAATCATCCTCAATAGTCGTTTCACACCAGGGACATATCATCTCACATTGTACATGCCATGATTGTAATCGAGAACGCGTCGGAACATACTCTCTACAAATCCTCCATAACAAATTACGAGCTTGACATTTGTAGTTAGTATCAACCGATATCGACTCATATTTGAAGAAAAGTGAAGGGGAAAAAAAGGATGATATTTAAGAGGGATAAGAGAAAAACAGATGATATTTGAAAAAAGAGAACCGAATGAGTCTAAATTCTATCGCTCTTACAGTCTAGTATTTAAGCTTTGTTTTAAATAAAAAGTACTCTTATTGAGTGAGTTTACGGGTGCAGATCCTCTCCAGTAAAATTTTCAATAGAGAGAGTGCAGTGAATATCAATACCATTTAATTATTTTAATGTTGAGGACCCTGCATGAAGTAGTGAAAAATAAATAACTTAGATTTCATTGGACTTTTCAATCAGAGGAGAGAATCTGCTCCCCTTACGTCCTAGTATTTAAGCCTTGTTTTAAATAAAAGTATTGTTATTGAGTGAGCTTAATAATAATTTATGGAAGTTGACTCGATCAAATTGGCACAAGTGAGGGACAAAGTCAAGCTTTATTCCTTGTAACGCTGGCACACAAATAGAAATTAACTTCAGTGCAATATGAATTTCAAAACAATGAAGATTCAAGAATAAATATTAGAAAAGATCTTAAGATTGAGTCTTTATCGGCAAGTGAGCACAAAATCTACTTAGAGAAGAAGGAACAAATTAGATCAAGGGTCCTTTATAATCAATGACACACATATTGGTGGCGGAACATACAAAAAATGGCTCATATAAAGCCAAATAATTGAACCAAAAAGTTGATAAGAAAATAGAAATGGATGAGGAAGTTCATCCCTTCGATCACAATTATAAACTTAAAAATTATTTTTTAGGTTTATTGAATACTTAATGTATTTAGTTTATATTATCGATCAAATATATTAGATATTCAATCCACCTAAAAATTAGTTTTTAATGTATAAATATAACCGGAGAAAATACATAGATAACATGGATGCGAATTCACCCCAATTGTCAAGCTTAATGGTTGTAATTTGGAGATAGAGAGTCCAAAAGTTCAGACCAATAATTGAACTTATTCCTCCTTGTTAATTACCATTGAATTATTATGGATGTGAGACTTTTGTTTTGTCAACCTAAACCTTATGCAAACCAAACAGACTAGAATCATTACGTACCAATACTATTTTAATTTTTAATGGAGTGGGCAAATATATATTAGTAGTTTTTTTAATTTAAAGTAAATATTATGATCGTTATTATATTACTATCCGTTATATATTCAGATACCGGTATGGAAAATAAAGATACAGAACCTCACTTCAAAAGTCACGTACAGTGCATCATAATTACTACTTAATTGTACAACCATATGCTACACATTTATCCTCTATATATAATGTCGCTCTCCTAGATGTTTTCTATCATTGAACAATTTATTGGTTGTGTCTTACATTGTCTTTTATTTGACTACCTTTGTGCAATAAATCTCCCAAAACATTCACTGGTTGGTTTTGTTCTATAGTCTAGAGGTTGAAAAATGGGTAGGTCACCTTGCTGTGAGAAAGTTGGATTGAAGAAAGGACCATGGACTCAAGAGGAAGACCAAAAACTCATAGCTTATATTAAAGAATTTGGTCATGGAAGCTGGCGTGCATTGCCTGCCAAAGCTGGTTGGTATTTAGTATATTTTTCTTCAAGATATATATGTTGTGTGTGTTTCTTATATATAACTTTTTTTCTAACAAGTTTCTAATATAACTCTTTATAACATTTTTGACAAAAGGGCTTCAAAGATGTGGAAAGAGCTGCAGACTAAGATGGACTAACTACCTTCGACCTGACATAAAAAGAGGAAAGTTTAGTTTGCAGGAAGAGCAAACTATTATTCAATTTCATGCCCTTCTTGGAAACAGGTAAATACAGACTTTACCTTTTCCAGTAGCAGACTACATATAAAGCAAAAATAATTAACACTCTCTCATACATTTACCATATGAATGATTGCTTACTACTAGTACTCTTCCTAACTTGGAAAGTTGACTACTATACAGTAGTATATGTAGCTTTTATATATGGATATGTTGAAACAACCAACATGCTGTTCATAGTCTCTAAAAAGAACTTGTCCTAGTTTCAATATTTCATCAAAAATCTCAATTTAAGTTTAGAGGATTAAATTATTTCTCTCTCTTAAATCTAATATCTTCAATCTACGCACTATTTTTAACTAACATATACAAGTGGTCTAAGTGGTAAAGTATTCAGACACTTAAACGACAATATGATGAGTTGTAATCATCTCCATTTAGGTTCCTCAAAATTTCTTCCATTTCAAAAAAAATATAATAATAATTAATGGTGTTTAGTGGTGGGAATATACTATATTTCTTTTTGCGTATATTTCTCTCTAAATTATGACATCGAAAATAATGGATATTTTGTATCGGAAAATGTTACATAGACACTCTTTATTCTCATACATCTTTGTACACCCCATGCATTGGGAAGAGACAAGATGAGATGAAAGAGAAAGTGTGCTTGTGTGGGGTCAATATGGCTACGTGTCTGAGTTTTGTATGGGTGTCCAAGAGTGTATTGTCATCTAAGGATGTCTATGTATCATTACTCAACTGTATCTATAATAAAAAAAAGGACATATTGCACTTAGGAGGCAGTACTAAAGCATGTCCGTTCAAGGTCTTGAGGAGTCAGATTGTTGACGTACGTTCTTAAGTTTAGCAGTTGATATAACTCACTCATCCTTACATATTCAACTTATAAAATGAATATAATGTCATTTTTTATTACTCTTTTCAAGTACATAACTTTTATTTAGTAGACTTAAATTTTTCCATTAATACTGTAGCAGTGAGGACTACAGTATAGGAGTACAATTTAACTAACACTGTAGATGATTACATGGTGATGTATATGATTTGAGTATGTTTTTGTTATGATTGATCATGTGCACACAGATGGTCAGCCATAGCAGCTCAACTTCCAAGAAGAACAGACAATGAGATCAAGAACTACTGGAACACACACCTCAAGAAAAGACTAACAAGAATGGGAATAGACCCTACAACTCACAAAGCAAAAACAGATCATACACCTGGAAGTTCCACTTCTCAGTACACCAAAGACTCAGCTAACCTCAGTCACATGGCTCAATGGGAGAGTGCTCGTTTGGAAGCAGAAGCAAGACTTGTTAGAGAAACTAATAAACTGAAAGTTCAAAGACAACTTGAGTTTGAATCCTCCAAACCACAGCCACCTGCAAGACTTTTTCTTAACAAAATCACACCACTCATTCAACCTTCACTTCCACCTTGTCTTGATATCCTCAAAGCATGGCAAAGTTCATGGTCCAAACCAACAACAACAACAACCAAAGATGACTCAAACAATAACAACAACAAAATGCATAGTATGTATGCTATGATGTTATCCAATGATGATCTTGAATCTCCAACATCCACTTTGAACTTTCCTGGAACAACCTTGCTTCCTTTACCTCTTTCTGTTCCTCTTCCAGTTTCTGTTCCTATGACAAACAATAATATTGAACCGTTCAATCAAAGTTTACTTCCTTTAACCAACAACACCAATGATGATGATGATGAGATATGGAAACAATTCAATTTAACTAAGCATAACACAGAAGCTGGTCATGATAACAATAACACTATGTTGAACTTTCAGCAAGATGATGATATTATGGCGGCTGTGGAAGCATTTAGAGCAAGCGGTGGATTTGATAATAATATTAATACACCTCCTATTTCAACAAATGTTCTTCAAGTTCTTGAGGGTGGTGATCAGGAAAATTTGGATGGAAGCATGATGTGTAACGTGAATCTCGAGGAGAATAAGCATTATTGGAATAGCATACTTGGTTTGGTTAATGAATCTGATGATATGAACATTGTCCTATAATGAAGCTATAGATCATAGGTAGAGCTAGCTAGCTAGCTATAGTAGCTGTTTGGCTATAGGGAGTGCTTAATTAGGATAGTTCAATGAGTTGATAATAATGCAATGTCGGCTTCATTTGAACCAAAAAAAAAAAACACTTCTTCTTATCTTAGCTTAGCTTCTTCTTTGTAGTTGTTGTTTTAGGAAAGAAAAAATAATGTTGTTTGATTAGTATTTATGATCAATTTAAGTAGTTTAGTGAAAAATGTATCATGTATCCTATCATAAATTTTAAAGATTACTTCTGTGTTCTATATAGGATGGAGTGCGTTATCCCTACTAGTTATATTGACATTTCTTGCTAATAAACTCTATCAGAGTTATTAAAACAAGATCAAAATATAGACTCTTTAAAATTAAACAAAAGATTCATATATAGTCGATTATGTTCTATACATATTTAAAGAGTCTTACATCGGACAAAATAAGGCATGAATATATGTTTATAAGTGGAGTAATTGTCACTTCACAAATCGGTTTTATGGGCTTATGTTAAGCTCAAACACAACTTTTTAGATGGTATCAGAGTCTCTTCAATATCTATTGATCACCTGCTATCAGGTTTCCGCTATCAAACCACATTAGACAAAATAAGGTTTGAACATTTATTTATATTATGTGCATCCTCGCCTCACAAGCTGATTTTGTGAGGTTGTGTTAGGCCCAAACACAATTTCTAAAAATTCCCTGAAAAATCATTTTAGATAATGGAAATATAAACCTTAGCGTTGTATCTATAATTGGACAATATCAATTCTCTTATTTTTTTAAAAGAAAGGAAATAGTGCATCTAGAATGAGAAAGTACACAACAGAACCCTCTACTTTATAAAAGAAATAAAAAGGTGGCTTCTTAAAAAAATGAAATAAAAAGGTCACAGCCCATGTATTTATCCTTGTATTTGTGTGTATTTGAATTACATATTCACTATTTTTGAGAGGAGAGGTTATACATGGTCATTATATTAATGGTTCTCTTGAATTTAATTCAGTTGGTACAGACATTATTGTAAGATATATACTGAAGTTTGAACCTCAAACATCTAACCTATTAACTTAAAAATGTAAATTTTTAGTTATTAGATTACTTGACAAAAAAATTGTATATTAATTGCTTTTGTATACTATAATAATTGTGATAGTGAAAAAATATATATAGTATTGTAAAATAATTGTTATTTTTATATTCAATGTGATCTTAATTTTTTTTTAATTATACTCTCTGATTAATACTATATATATTCTCAATTTATTTTATTTCACACATTTATAATAATGATATCTACACCCTCTTGTCACTATTATAAGTAAAAAAATCACTTTTTAGATACATTGAGTAATTAGTGTATTTAAAAAGTAAGTTTTTACTTATAACAGTGACCAGAGGGAGTTTTAAAAATATTTGCTAAAAATAATACTATCTTTCTTTTATTTATAGTATTTTCTTAAGTTATGTATAATAAAACAAACAAACGTGTAGGACAAAAGGAGTACATCGTTGAAATTTTATGAAACTTAACAAAGTTTGGTAGAATCTTTTAGTGATTGCGTACTGTACTGTCACTGCCAAATTAAGAAGTTGCATTAAATGAAATTAAAGATATGAGCCGGTAGGGCAACTATCTACTCTTTGTACAATGCTTGATTTGGATGGCCTGGATTTTTATTGCTCGAGAGTTAAAATCCAACGCTATTGGTGTTTTGGTTAAAATTGTATTCATATAATTTATTTATTGGATTTGAATGAGGTATACTTACAACTTACAACTGCAAACATTAAACTTTTGTAAAATAATAATAATAATAATATTTTAAATTGGATATGACCGTAGTAAATGACAAAACTCTCACTTAAAAAATTTAACATTGTTGTATTCTGACGACTGAATTCAAACACAAGATATTTGATCAAGTTGAAAGAGATCATTCACCATCTCATCTAAGTCTATAAGGGAGAGTGCTCGTTTGGAAGCAAAAGCAAGACTTGTGGGAGAAACCAACAAAATAAAAGTTCAAAGACAACTTGAATTTGAATCCTCCAAACCACAACACTTGCAAGACTTTTCCTCAACAAAATCAAACCACTCATTCAACCTTCACTCCCCCCTTCTCTTGATATTTTCAAAACATGGCAAAGTTCATGGTCCAAACCAACGACAACAACAAAATGCATAGCATGTATGCTATGATGTTATCAATTGATGAAAATCTTGAATCTCCTACATCCACTTTGAACTTCCCGGGAAACAACCCTCCTTCCTCTTCCTCTTCCTGTTTTTATCCCTATGACAAACAATAATATTGAACCATTGAATCAAAGTTTACTTCCTTTAATGAAGCTATAGATCACTGGTAGAGCTAGCTAGCTATTGCAGCTGTTTGCAATTGGCTATGGGAATACTTAATTAGGAAAGTTCAATGAGTTGATACTTGATAATAATGCAAAGATCATTGGTAGAGCTAGCTATTGTAGCTGTTTGCAATTGGATATAGGGAGTACTTAATTAGGATAGTTCAATGAGTTGATAATAATGATTAATGCAAAGATCATAGGTAGAGCTAGCTAGCTAGCTATAGTAGCTGTTTGTAATTGGCTATAGGGTGTACTTGATTACGATAGTTCAATGATTTGATAATAATGCAATGTCGAATTTATTTTGACAAAAAAAGAAAAAAAAGAACTTCTTGGTTGTTACCTTAGCCTCTTCTTTGTAGTTGTTGTTTTAGGAAAGAAAAAATAATGTTGCTTAATTACTAGTATTAATGATCAATTTGAATAGTTTAGTGAAAAATGTATCCTATCACAAATCAATTTAAAGGTTATATATATAGGATGAAGTATATCATCCTTACTATTTAACATGTTACATATTAATAACTCCTTCCACGCATACTGATATAGATAAAATGATAAATGGACTAAGTCAAGTGCCGGAAGATTCAAATGCAACGTTGGTGCAGCCTTCTCCACTTCTCTCAACAAAGTTGGTTTCGGAGCTTGCATTTGAGATGCGGATGGAAACTTTGTAATAGGTTGGATTGCATGCTTCACCCCTTTACTCGATGTTGAGATGGGAGAAGCTATAGGTTTGCTACATGCTATGCGGTGGGTGAAAGATCTTAACTTGGTATACATGGATTTTGAAACTGACTCCAAGATTGTGACTGATAGTATCTACAAAAGGGATGGTGTCTCTGACTTTATGGCTATAATACACGATTGTAGACACTTGTTGATGACTGATTTAGCGAACTCTGATGTGAAGTTCATTAGAAGACAAAACAATAATTTTGCCCATAGCCTAGCTAAAGAAGCATTACATCATGCTAGTTTTCAATTACATCTTAACATTCCACATTGTATTCATATTTTGATTAATAATGAAAAAGTATAAACTTTTTTTTGTAAAAAAAAAAAAAAAAAATGTTACATATTAATAATTATATTGATATTTCCTGCGAATAAAAGTTATCAAATTGTTCACAAGTCCTAACTCTTATATATATATATATATATAGAATAGACATAGAATTTTTCTTTTGTATGCATAAATAGTCCAAAAGAGTGTGTATGAAGTAAAATATTCACAATATTTATTGCAACTTTATGTTCAAAAGAAACGTCAATATTTAATTTAACCTTTTTTTCAAAGGCAAACAACCATTATATAAAATTTAGGCTTAATTGCAGTTTTATTCCCCTAACTTTTTCAAAGTTGTGATTTTGACCCCATAAGAAAAAAACTACAAAACAGCCCCCTAAGTTTTGTAACTGTAGCAGTTTTGGCCCCCCAAGGCCAAAAAAAAACTGTGGCACCTCACATAGGGTGCCGCGTCAGCGTAGACCGAGTCAATATCAGCCTTGGAGGCTAAGACTGCCACAGGTGCAAAACTTATGGGGTTGTTTTGTAGTTGTTTTCTTTGAGAAAGTTAGGAGGTTAAAACTGCAATTAAGCCAATCTAAAACTCAAGCAAATATACATGGATGGCCGCCCTTGGACTAGTATAAGGTATCTCTTTCATTTATACATTTTTTTAAAAAATATAAGTATATATTCAAACAGTCAAGTAGCTAGATTAGTTAATTTGGGACATTTTTTTAGAGGTATCTCCTTCATTCATACATCTTTTTTTAAATAGAGTAAATTATACTTCCCTCCGCCTCAAAGATGCTTGAATTACACTCTCATCCATCTTATGTTAAAATATACACTCTCCTCCCTTAAAAAGTAAAGTTGATACTCCTCTCTCTTGTGAGATGCTTGAATTTCAACCCCCTCCCTTAATAATTAAATATACACTACACTTTAATCTATTTTAACATAAATAAATATTTTTATAATATATACTAATTTTGAATCACGATTTAAAAAACATAAAATCATTTTTTTTATAATTTAAATGTCAACTATAATTAAATTTAAATATTTTATTATTAATTTTATAATTTGGAGCATAAAATTCACATTTAAATAAACATTACTTAATTGACTTTAGTTATTTTTCACATATTTTAATTTTATTTTGGGCTGTTTCATAATTTATAATAGGGTTTAAAACAACATGTTAATGAAATTGTGAATAAAAAATAGCGAAAAATATGTATTCAAATTTTGATTATATTAAAATGAACTTGTAATACTATTTTTCTTCAAAGTGGGTTAGACTTTTTTTTTTTGCTAGATTAATAAAAATAAAATAAAAAATCATTGAGTGAGTAAGGCGTAGATTTTAACATAAGAGGGGAGGAAATGTAGCTTCTCTCAAAGGAGGGGAGTGAAATATTTTCTAATATGTTTCGAATAAGAGGAGAGGAAAGTGTATATTATCATACAAGAGGGGATGAGAGTGTAATTCAAACATCTTTAAAAGAAGATGAGTGTAATTTACTCCTTTAAATATAAGTATACACGTGAAATTGCCAAGTAACTAGAATAGTTAATTTGGGACAAAATGAATACTCTCTAATTAATATCACTTTTACTACTCTAAGTTTATTATAATCCATATTACATTTTTTACAATTGTTTTGGACCAGATTTTGGCCCATAAAACAGCCAAATTCAACAAGTACATAAACGAGTTACACTGCATGAAGCGTGTTGAGGGTAGGTCACATGTGTGCCTTACTATCTTTGGGTTGGTCGTAATCGTTCAATTGATCTTTAATTGACTCTCGAGTTCTTTATCGGGTTTTAGGAAGCAGTTATAACGACCTCGTCTATATAATCATTTTTACATACTTCATATATGATCACATTTGTACACGCGTTTATCACAGTTCTATCTCGAGTTCACATACTGACATGAACATCGTCGTCGAAGGACATTCTCCGCTGCATCGAAGCTCTTCTTTTGTCGTATTGATTCGTCACGAGCACAAGCTTCAAGATCACGTTATCCTAGTTTTGTCTCGGACATATCAACAATAATGGATATCAATGTTTGATAAAGATAATTTGGTAAAAGTATTATATTTTTTTTCATTTATAATCTTGTTTTTTCATTACCATGATATCGATACAAAGTTTTTAGCACCTCATAACACTGATTGATTTTTCGTCGAAGAACTTGTGAGACACACAAGGTGTGTTCTCCCATCTCAACGAAAAAAATTCTATAAAGATCATATACTTAAGGGTGTCAAGTTTTTTACCACTTAGATCAATTTATTTTCCATATTTATAGTCTTTTTTGAGTTTTTCTTTTTTAAAAGGAGCCTTTTCTTAGGGTTTATTTTTTTTGTGACGAGTCTTTTCTTAAGCTATCGTCGGTAAAAATGACCGTACAAAAAGAGTATATTGCTGAAATTTTATGTAGCTTAAAAAAGTTCGGTAGAATCGTATAGAGACACTCCGTGCTGACGTGCTGTACTCTTTTTGGTTTCATTTTTTTTTTTAATTTGGTTTAAGAGTCCGTACTGTACTGACCCTGCTAAATTGAGAAGTTGCGTTAAATAAATGGGAACTTCTACAGTACATTCGTAAATTGAGGTGTACAGATACTCTTATTTTCTAAATTTATAAATTAACGATCAATTTTATGAAATAAATACTTATTTAACGGTATTTATATTTTAGAAAATATCATTTCATAAGAAAAACACATCATTCGTTGTTTATAAGAATCATAGTAAATTTTTTACATATTATCTTATAAAATAATCAAAGTTCTCTATTATGAGCGATAAAAATTAAAAAAAAAAATCAATTTTTATTTCGTTGACGTTTTTTGTGAATAAGATTTAATCATTATAATTATAAATGATAAAAAATAAAAAAAAATCTTCAAAAACAACTCATTTAACTAGAAATTTAAGGGTTTGGTGTACCGGTACATTCAAATATGTTGGGTGTACCTTAGAATTTGCCTAAATAAATAATTAAAGATCTGAGCTGGTAGGGCAAATATCTACTCTTTGTACAATGCTTGTTTTGGATGCAAATATCTACTCTTTGTACAATGCTTGTTTTGGATGCATGATTTTTTATTGTTCGGAATTAAAAATCCAACGCTATAGCAGTTTTAGTTAATATTATTTTTTTTTTTGGTCAAGTTTTAATATTATGTTTCATAAATCCCCTTTTTTATTTATGTATTTATATAAAATGGGTGATACTTGAACAACCAAAATGTTATGATATTTTGGACATTGTATAAAAATACACTAATGAGAGAGAGTGAGGGAGGGAGAGAGAGGTTTCAGTAGATGATTTTAAGTTTGATGATTTTGTCTCTATCTCTGTCATAATAAAAAAGAAGTAAAAAAACATCTTTTGTACCCAAAAAAATCAAACGAAATGTTTACTCTCTGACATTTTCGATTCTTTAACTAATCGTTTCTCCAATTATATAAAGAGAAAATTTATTTGAACAACTAAAAATTTGTCCAATATTGTATCTTATATTGTTTGCATTTTAATCATATTTTTTCCTCGCTCTAATTTTAATTAAACTAGCACTTGCTTTTGACTTATTTTTACACATTCTTACATAATTATATATCAACTTTTATTGTTCAAATATCATTACTTTTGTATAAATGACACCAACTTGGAGACTAATTCACTAATTAATAACTTTATGTAAAAGAAAAAGAAATTCATCAATCCAGCCTATGAATTCAAAGTCACTATAAAATAGATCATGCTTATAAATTTTATGCAAATATATAAGCACTTTATTATATGATGAGAAATGTTCTTTAATATTTTTTTCCATCTTAAATTATATGTCATTTCGCAACAAAAGAAAAAAATATCTTTGATTATAAGTCACTTTATACAATATCAGTGAAAGTTTAAAGTTTTATTTTTCAATAAGACCTAAATTGTCTTTAAAAAATTGTGGATAATTTATCCAACGTTCATTGAAATTTAGTCACATGTATAAATGTGTAAATTTGTGAGTGGTACTCATAGACTCTCTTTATTTTCAAGTAATTTAATGACTAAAAATTCACCTTTTTAAAGAGAATATATAAGTGTTGTGTCTGAGGTTCGAATATTTACCCTAACATTAACATATAAATCATTTACGAAGGTGATCTTCACAGTTGAGTGTATTTGTCAAGTGTGATAATTATAAATAGCATTTTTACTTGAGACCTAATTTCTTACAGAACCAAATAGTGAATTTTTTTGGAGGCCTCGTGGATTGGAATGTTTAGTGCTATTCGGTCGGTTCTACTGGTGAACGCCAGTGGAGCAATCTACTGCTGCTTACATACAACTTAATTAATTGGTGACTTTAGAAATGGGGATGAATTATCTACCTTACAAATATTCTCTCATCCAAACATTTTTAATATCATCACTCTTTCCCCTAACGTGTACTGACAACACAATATAATTCTATCACTCGTACAAGAAAAAGTTTACCATGCATTATTCTGTTAAATATTTAGTAGTTTGCATAAAATAAATCAAGCAACACTTGCAATATTACTGTAATGAATCAAGTCCTTGAGTTGGTGCTTAGTATTAATATGTATTAATATATATAGTACATATTTTTAAATGAAGTAAATGGTTTTAGGCAGTTGCAACATATATTGTATCAAATGATGGGCAGTACAGCACTTCAAGTATACTTTAGGTGTATAAATTGGGTAAAGAGTTATCTCCATACCTACCTCATTTACATATTTATAATGTGAGAGTGATGCAATCACGTACCGAAGGAGAAATTGTGATGGAAATAGAAAGGGACAAAAAATAGACATGAATAACTGTAAGCAAATAGAACGTGAAAAGAAAAAAACAAAACATCACTGGACTTTTAAAATATTGATTTGATCCAATTTTTCATTTATAAGTTATATCAGTCACTAAATAGAACACATCTCTCGATCAGAATTTAAATTTTAATTCATCACATAATAAAAGTAAAATCTATTCATCTCTCAAAAAAAAAGTAAAATTTATTCTGCTAAATTCAACGCTACGGATTGGTGATTTAATCCAAATTGCAACAAAAATAATATATGTTGATATGTTAGTTTGTTTTTTTAATAGACAAACTAGTATAGTTATATTGGTTCTTAGATTAAATTTTAGACATTTACGTCTTCAACTCCTTTAGTTCAGACAGTTAAACTACACGACCCCCTTTTTGACTAAATGATGTTATAATAATTATAATTAGTTGAATACATGACAGAATAACAATAAAAATATGGAAACTATGGCAAGAAATGTGACCACTCTTGGAAGAGCATAAAACCTGTCTTATTAACAAACTCAACATTCTGGTTTCTAAAGTGTGTATAAAAAGTATATCCGCAGTCATTAATAATATCACCAAATTCAAAGTGAATTATATGTTTGATCTTCAAACCATCAACAACCTGGAAGTCTATCTCGAAATCCATATTTTACGGCAGCGAATGTGAATCCATCTCAATGCAAGCTAGGGAAAACGCAGGGCCGGCTCCAAAGGGTTGTCACTAAAGTAAGGGTTTTAGACCCTGTATTAGGCCTCATATTTATGGCTTTAACGGAATTTTCGTACATCAAATTTTGTAACAATGTTCATCCAAGCTTAAGTGGTTTTTAAATAAAAAGTCATAATTTATGTTGCAAGTTCAATTTCAATAGTGACTATTTTATTGGTTATCTGAACCTTAAATTCGTTTTGCCTTCAAATTCCTATTAATCTAATTTGATGTCATTTGTTGGCAATATATTAACACAAATAGTGGGTAATCAAAGTTCGTAAAAGTAAAAAATTAATTTATATTTGTATTTGTATTAGTTCAATATTAATTTCTTATATTAAGATCTTTTTTTTGTAGAGATTGTTATTTTATGATCTAACAATTGGTAAATAATGTTTATATTAAATATTATTTTCAACACATTTTTATTTTTAAAAAAAAGGTCATGCATTAATGGAGTTGACTCTAGTGAAAGAGGATATACTCTCACAATGTTACAAACCAAAGTTCGATTTTCGTCAGACAAAATACTCATATTTAGTGTCTGACACGCATCATGTATAATTACTTTTAATTGAGGAAACTTATGAAAAAAATTCTTAATTTTGTCTTATTCTCTCTAAACACACTTGAAAGGCCTCTATTTAAATTTCGCTGTAAACCTAAAAATACATTGGATCGGTTCTGAAAAGACTCATAGCTTCAAATATGTCAACATCCAAAATAGGGAGAACCATTTGGTTTTGGTGACCACAAATGTCCTAAAGAATCACTAATTGACATTACAATTCTCACCCGATTCAAGGAAACTCATGCCTCAAGGAAACAGGGACGACCCTAGGCATAGGCCTGGAGTGCGACAGCCTAGGACCCATGCTCGTAGGGGGCCAATTTTTTTTATAGGGGGTGTATATAGCAAAACTAAGGAAAAAGGTGGGGTGCATATAATAACTCATATTAGTAGGCCCAAGTCACTATCCTTTTCAAGGCCCAACATGTAAAAAACAGAAGAAGAAAAAAGAGTACTGCTCTTTACCCAAACGTTTATGCTCATTCCCAAGTGAAATGACCAAAATACCCTTACGCATGTTAACTCACGCTAGTGTTAAATTTGCGCAACTTAACTCACGCTGGTTTTCTTTCACCTAAAATTCACACTAACCTTATAGTTTGTTATACATGTGCTACACCTATGCCATAGGAAAACGGTGCCAACTATTCAAACAGATGAGCTGACAACAATAGCTTGCTGAATTATGAAATTAAATTACATGTGTATGCCATAGGAAAACTCACGCTTGATGAAGGAATGGGCCATGTCAATTGAAGGCTGCTTTCCCACCCCTACTTTTTAGTGGAATCAATAACCATCACACATTTTCCTAGCCACACAATATGTGAAAAAGTTGGAATATAGATGAAACAAAACCAGCGTGGGTTAACTCACGCTGAGTTTTAGTGTGTTTTTTCTGTATGACTTAAGTCACGCAGCGTGAGTTAACTCACACAAATTTAACACTAGCGTGAGTTAACTTACGCATGGGTATTTTGGTCTTTTCACTTAGGAATGAGTAAAAACTTTTAGATAAAGAGCAGTTCTCAAGAAAAAAACGTGGAAAGGCCCAAATAAAGAGAGAAAAATTGAAATGGTCCAACTCTTAAAAACATACAAAAACAAAAACTCTTTTTTTGCAATTAAAAAGAGAGATGAAAAAAAAAAAACCAAAAGGTTCCAAAATCAGTCACTATCTCTTCAGGTGAATTGCTTTAGATTTTTATGTTTTTTTTTTTGCCAAATATCTCCCTGGATCCTTTAAGTTTTACGTTTGTTTCACATAGGTCCTTTAAGTTTCTAAGGTTTCAGATAGGTCATTTAAGTTTCGAGTTTGTTTCGGATAGGTTCTTTAAGTTTATAAGGTTTCAGATAGGTCATTTAAGTTTCGAGTTTGTTTCAGATAGGTCCTTTAACTTTGGCTTAACAGAGGTTGATAGAAATGACCTATCTGAAACAAACTTTAAACTTAAAGGACCTATCTGAAACCTTATAAACTTAAAGGACTTATCCGAAACAAACTCGATATTTAAAGGACTTATCTGAAGGCTTAGAAACTTAAATGATCTATCTGAAACAAACATGAAATTTAAAGGATCCAGGGAAAGTATTTGGCCTATTTTTTTCTACTTACAATTCTCTTTTGATAATGATTGTTTCAATTCTCTAATTGCTTCATGTGTTGTAGTCTGAATTTCTAATTGAATGATTTATGTTTTTTCAAATTGAATTCTTGATTTTTTTGCATATAGCATGATTTATGCTTCAACTTCAAGTATTGTACAACGAGAACAACAGTACACGTGAATATCATCAATTCTTGATATTTTTTTAATTAAGTGTTGTACCTAGAGACTACAGTACATTATTCTTCGATTTTTGTATTTTTTTTTTCAATTCAATTTTTTATTTTTGTTTAATTAAATGTTGATATATTTCTTTTTTTGTTGCGATTTTATTTTCAGGTGCTAAAATTCAGTCTACTTTTAAGGTGCTATTGTTCTCTACTTCACTGCTTCTATGATTTTTTTTTTTTGTTTGTATTGATTTCTATTGAGTATTTAATTTATTTTAAGATGTTGCCTAAAAAACTTTTATGTGGTAGTGAAAAATGAAAAGAAAAAAAAACTAATAAAATCACAGCAAGGAGCTCTTGATAAATTTGTTTTCAAAAAGATAGATACCCAAAAAAAATGTTCCTAATGATGTGCTAGATTTGGAAAACAACAACAATGTAAATTTGGACCATGAAAATGAGAAAATTGATGATAATTCAAATGTTCCTAATGATGTGCCAAATGCATATAATATTGAAATTCTTGGTATCCATAACAAGATTTATGTCTAGTTTTATTAGAGTTGATTTCTCTAGAGATATGTTGGTATTCATGCCTATAATTTTACTTAACTTTGATGGGTTAAGTTCCGTTTTTCTTTTTTATTAATAATATATAGGATGAAATGTATTTGACACACGATATTTTGGGATGCCAGCATAGCTGGGGTATCAACCACTATAACCAATACATGTTTCATTCATCATTTTTCAGAAGAAAAAAAAAATTATGATGTAATGCAAATGGACATTTTTTTAATACTATGTCTAAGGCCCATAAAACTCTAGGAACGGTCCTACAAGAAAAATCATATGTCACTATGTGAATATATTAGAAACATAGCCTCTAATACACACATTTCAATGCACTTTCTTCTATTAATTGAAATCATTCAGTCCTATTAAATTACGAGGGAACAATATAAAATTAATGTGACCAATACGAATTTTAACAATAAATTCAAATATATTAAAATGTGTTTGTTAATTACATAGTATGAAATCTCCTCGTATAATCTATCACCAAAAATTTTACAAGCCTCCGATCTACAACACAATATTCAATGTTGTAGCTCATTTTATTTTACTTTCAAATAAAAATAAGGAGAGGATTAATTAACAATGAAACGGACTTTGCTTTCTTCCATGATGTCTACTATGTGAAAAATCAATTTGTCACCCCTCGCTTGTACCCCCACCTCCAAATGTATTTATTCTAATTTCTCTCTCTTAAATTACCTCAACAAATATTAATCTTCATATTTTTACTGACTGGACCTGGAAAAATAATTTTTTTTCACTATGATTGAACCAAACTTTTGAAACTGTAATCAAAATTTTCACAATAGTCAAAACCCCAAAAATTTTACTAAAGAAGTGATTTTTTTTTAAATTTATTGATTCCTGCTATTATGCCGAAGGACTTCTTTTTCCTTCCAAGTTATTTAACTTTATTTTACTGATTTTTTTTACACGTTTTCTTTGGGGGGTGTGACAAGTATATTTCTGTTATTAGAGCGAAGGACTTCTCTTTTCTTCCATGATATAGATTGGGGCTTCAATAACCAAAAATAGAAAATGGGTTACAAATCAATTTTTCTCTTTAAGAAGTAAGACTATGGAGTACTTTTTGCACCACTTGCATTATTTTTTGACATAAGTATCCCCTATAAATGTAGTCACTTGTTATTTTTTAAAAAATACTTTCACAATCAAGATTTTATAGTTTGAATTTTAATAGATCAAAAGCACAAAACTCTATAAGATTCCAGAGTAACTTATGGCTATATAATATTTGAAAGGTTGTATGGATTATTAACAACAATTCAAGGTAAAAGAGTCAAATGAAAAAGATAATAATTAAGTTATAGATTTAAAGCTTTCAACAAATAACAATAAAAGCAATACAAGTTTAAAATCTTTTGATAACAAGTTAGTTCTAAGTTCCTTAAAATAAATAGTTCTAAATCCATGTCCTTCTAAGTAACACTTACCCACGTATTTGAGTCTGTTATGCTAACATTGTCATACATTAGTATCTTCTCATTTTAGAATACCATAGTTGTAGTTTGCGATAAATTGAGTATGAATGAATATTGATTTTAATTATTAAATTCTCATTGTTCAATTTTACATCAATAATTAATTTTTATCTACTCTATTGTTAATTTGTTATGCTTTCTGAATCGACCACTCCGTAACGAACAAGTTGTCATGATTTGACAATGCAATAATATCTAAGACTAACAATATTTTTTATACTTGAAATTTGATTGAAGAAATAAGGACTTAGTCGAACATAAAACATGTGGATTCAAGATTTACCTTTTTAACGTTAAAACAATCTCTTGGATTCGATTTATAAGGTTAACCAACTCTTTAAAAAAAGTAATATATTTGATGTAAAACATAACATATAAAATGTTATACAACATTTATTAATACTAATATTATAAAGTCACGATAAAATACCATGTCTGATACAAATTAAAACATATAGTTTTTTAAAAATTAACATTGTAGGATTTATTAGAAAGTCACGATAAAATACCATGAAAAATTAACATATAGATTGCTTTGTATTGATTATTGTTAGGATTTAGTTAAATAAGCATTCGTAATGAGATTATTGTTTATCATATTTTCAGCATATGTCATATAAAACTTATTTCTCAAAGTCATGCTAAAGAAACTAAAAAATCAGTGGTTTGGTTTAAATTAACTTCTAACTTAGTACCTCCAATTAATAAAATATGTGCTCTTCAATAAAAAAAATGTCTTTAATTATACATATTTATTAGAGATATTAAATCATAGGTAATACAGGATTTGATATGAAGTAACTTATTTCAACTTATACATGAAATTGTTTTATACGATGAACAAAAATCTTTATCAAACTACATGAAATTGTTTCAACTCCAAATTTTGTTATTGAATGAGTTATAACTTAACTTTAATCAACTTTCCAGTTGACAAAGATTGCAAAGTGACGTATCTAAAGTTATATTTTAAATATTTCATTGTGCTTTTTTGTGTCTCATTATTTGATTCACCTACTTTTATTTTTGTCAATTACTTTTGAATTTGTTATTTGTCCAAATTTATGGTGAATTAGCATATAAAAAATCAGAATGAAATCATTGGATCAATGTATCTGTTGAAATATGTCTTGAATTAGCATTGAAAAAAGGTTCTACATAAGAGAATAGGAAGAAATATGCAAAGACTTGACAACATAAATAAAGATCTTGTGTGTTAGTATTTCTTGCACCAATAGTTAGTGGGTTTTGCTATAGCTGATATTACATCTACAGTATCAGTGATCATGGACTATAGTGAAAAAAATTTCGAGGGCTCTGCCCAGGAATTAGTCACCACATTGCTGGATACCACGTTAAATTTTATGTTGTTTTTATTTTGTCTTTTACTATTATTTTCATTAATCTCGCATTTTGTTATAACAGTATCATAAACTAAAAAAAGTCAATGATATCATAAATCTAGTAGTATTACCTCTAATATATTTGTGAAATCTTATGTTCTATTACGAATCGAGAATTTATAGATATTTGTTTATATTGTGTGTGTTTTAATAACAAGTTGTTAGAGAATGTGATTTTTTTATACTAAATTGTACAATGATTTCTTAAATTACATGAATACAAATCTTAGATATTAACTATAAGTGGTTTTTCGGCAGCTAACAGCTTTCTCTACATATGCGTCACTTAACAACTTTCTTCTCCGACGAGAAGTGGTTTTCGCACCACCGTGCTGGAGTTCTAAAACTCCACCAAATTAAAAAAAAATGTCTTTCAAACCCTCTTTTCTTGTCTTTCAAACCCTCTTTTCTTCCCCATTTCGTTTTCAAAAAGATTTTTCAAGGGAAAATAACAAATAAGCGTAGATCTGAACTTTTAAACACGAAAATCAAAAAGCAAAGCTCTCAACTACCTTCACTATTTTCTTCTATTTTCGGCCTCTGTTGTTTGTTGATGAATTCAGATCGATTGAGTGATGGTGGTTCGCAAATGGTACCGAGGTTGTGTTTGATGTTGTTTTCACAGTTTGGTTATGTAAATGGAGGTTTTGTTAGTTTAATTGTGTTGTTGGTTTTGAGATTCAAAAAGAAAAAAAGTGGCTGTGTGGTGGTGTAAGGTTACGACTGTGTGGTTTTGTGAGGGGATTTTCGAAATTCAAAGAGGGAAAAGGGTGTGTGATTCGAAATGGTTATATTGCTGTGTAAAAATCTGGAAAAAAAATGATTGTTGTTCTTGAGAAAGTTTGAGGAAAAAAATGTGTTTGATCTTCTTTTTTAATGGTCGATTTCAATTGGTGTTTTCGTGGGTTTTTGTGCCTCTTGTGATTTGTGCAGCCTCCCTCACTCAATGATTGGACAGCTTTTAAATAGGGACAAATTAGGGTTACTCTAATATATGAATGGACAAGACTGCCCTTCAATGGGATCCAATGCATTGGACAGCAAGACAAACTTGGACCTAAAGACTCTTTGAACAAAATGACTAAAAACTATTGGACTAAAATTAGCTTTAACAAATGGAGTAGTCTTTCTACATGAGAGCTTGAACAATGATGATTGTGAAGTTGTCATTCAATTATTTTAAGTTGTTTTAATTAAATTGCGTATGTTAAACAACTCCATGTGTTAGGAAATGTCATTGTCGACACCTCTATGGATTTTGAGGGGCATAAATTTATATTATTACCATGGACTCGATTACCCTGTTACATATATTCTCCATATGATGGGCCAAAAGTTGGTCATCAATCGATTGACAATGTTGAGAAAGTTATGATTTTGTATCAAAGAGCTACTATAATATCTTTTTGAGTAAAGTGTTGTCTCTTGAGAGTAATCATCATCATTGTTTACACCACACTTTCAATGTTGGAGTTGTAGTTGAAATTGTTAAAAACATAAAAGATGGCATAAATTATTTTGCCGAAACATTCATGTATCAATGTCTCCATAATATTCCCGGTTATTATGATTTCCATGGAGTTAGTGACGAAGAGGTAAGCAGTAACCTCTTATCATTATTCCAAAATATAAAATTGTTGAAGTATTTTCTACGTTGACTCAAAATGTAAAATTGTCTCCCTAATAGTTGCAACTCTTGCTTTCAATCTTGAAAGCATAGCCTCACAATATTACATCAAATGTAAAACGGTTGAGCTATTTTATATGTTGACCCAATGATATGAGATTTTTTTTCGAAATTTTGTTATAAACTTCGAAAAATGATGAATTCACATTAGACTGATGTACAATGAAGAGGAAGAGATACATTTGCTAATCACCAAACAAAGGTTTCCCCATGCTAACATGAGAGTTAGAGACCCTCTTGTCAAAGCCAATGCCTTGATCGATGCCCATTTCTCAAGGTTGCCTATTATTTGTATGAACCTTGCGGACTCATGAGGGTGATATCAAGGAAATGTTTGTTGTTGTTGTTTACTCGTGCCATGGAAATTATTTCAATGGTAATTCAAGCAATGTGGCACAGTGATCTTATTTTGCTACAAGTGTCACATTTTAAGATGGACTTGGTTGATAAATGTCATGAAAAAACATTCAAAACTTTAATGACTTGAAAACTATTGGGATACATAATGCAAGCAAACTATTAGGACTAACAACATCCCAATGGTTGGACATCACCCGTTTTATGAAGTATAACCATTTTTCAATGAATCATCGTGTTAAGTTGGATGCAATAGTTATAGACGAGAGGAGAACAATTTATGATGTACTACGTACCAAAAGAAAAAAGGATAAAATATTGATTCAATTTATGTTTTTATGAATTCGAGTATGAATAATTTTGCCACCTTTGTGTAGTAATTTTATAAAATATTTATTTATCTTATATGCAAAATTTCCTTAAACTATTGTTCCTCACTAGTTGCAGATTTTGTGTATTTATATATATTACTTGTAAAATAAAATACCAATACCAAATAAACATACATCCTGACATATTTTATTCATCTTCAATTACAAAGTAGGTTAATTACGTTATAAAATTGATATGAAATAAAGAAAAGAGTAAAAAACTAATTTTGTAAGTAATTGAAATTCATATATTAATAAGTTGTTTTTTAAAAAATATATATTAGTAGTTGATAATAAAAATATTAATTAATCTCATAACTTTCTTTATTATATTATATGATGTCTCACACACTAACACATAACTAAGATTGTTTTTGCATTGATACTCATAAGCATCTTTAGGGTTTTATGTTCAACTTTTGTTTAAAGATGGTTTTATAACCGATTTTATCTCTGTTTTTCATATCAAATGAGATTTGTCTAGGATTTTGGATCCACAGAGAAAATTAAGGAACAACCTGTGTTTTTTTTAGGATTTTTCTAAACAAATCACAGGTGATTTACGTGAGAAAATTAGAGGTTGATATTGTAATCACTTATGATGATTATTTTCAAAATGACCATGTAGTCATCCAAATTAATGAGATTAATCAAATATATTAGGAAAAATGTTGGACATTACTTTTATTATATTATTTGGTAGATGAAGAGAGTAATCAAACTCAATAATCTAATGAGTTTAATTTATATACACTACAGTCGTACAAAAGTTTTATACGTGCATCCAATGATATGTTATTACATCATTTAATAAGTTAATACACATGATTTATCATACCTCATTAATTGACTTGACAACACATCATTAGCTACATAGCTAAAACGTTTGTACATTGACGATGTATATAAATTAAACTCCTTTTTGAAGGTGAAATTGTTTTTCTGGCTAGGTTTGTTTCTGCAAAAGGTCCCATCAAATAAGGGTTGCTTGGGTTTTCGTTCATGTAGTTACTAATTCTTCAAAAATTGCCCTTCAATTACTAATCATTTGACATATGGTCTCAAAGCTCATTTAAGCGATGACATGTCATGTTTTTGCTGATGTGGCATAACTAAATGTTTTGAGTATTTTTTTATGAGAAATTCTGTAAATAGGCAAAACAAGACATCCAACGAAGGATCAAGGACATGAAGAATGAAGATCAATGGTTCCTAAAAGGTTTTGAAGACAATACAAGTTGGGGAAATTCATCCCAAATTTCAAGGCATTTCAAGACGGAAGAACGCTCGAAAAGGGATAAAAACTACAAAATTCGAATTGTGGCTACTGTCTCATGTCCCTTGTGTGTCATCATGTGCGCCTACGCACGAGTATAAGAAAAATGCGGTTTTAACATATTTTCCAATCTCGATTGGAGGAAAAAAGTCCAATTCTTATCTTTTAAACTCTACCTAATGATGCACTATAAATAGAGACTCTTGCTTCATTCAGAAAACTAGCAGTGCAAGGCAAGGGTCAAACATCAGAGTTTCAAGGCAGTTGATTTTCCACAATGAACCTTTACTTCTTTGCTGGATTCAATTAATAAAGATTTTATTCAGTTTATGAATCAAGCGTCTTATTTAATTTGCATATGTTATACTCTTTGGTCTATGATTTACTATCCTGTCGGTGCCCGAACCTGAACAGTAGTAAATTGCTTATTTTAAATTAATCTCTTTTAAATTAAATATAAGTATGATTGTCAGTACTATGATTCATCTTTAAGGGAACGTCGCAACTATAACCTTTGTCCCGACACAAATATTCGAACTTCCCACTGTTACATCACAGGGTCGTGTCCTACTCTCATAAATAAAGGTCTCTCTTAAATAAAGGTAGGTCATAAACCAATAACAAACCAAGTTAATTCCAACGAAGAAGGTAGAAAGGATTTAAGGAAACCTCAATCGCAGTTAACGTTTGAATCAAACAGCATAATCTTGCATTATGTAGGACAATTAAAAAACCTGCAACCCATTAATCTCCTTTACTGTTTTTACTTTATTAAATTTCGTTAATTGCTAAGTAGAAGAACAATCTCTATGGAGAAGATAACTTATTACTTGTTACGATTTGATGCACTTGTCAATTCATTTATCAGAGAAGAAAAAGTTGTGTTTGAAGACGAAGAATTTAGATTTTATGAGTTATTTTGCTTTAATGAATGAGGTTTTGAAATTTAGATGGATTGTAAAAGAAGGTTAATCATGTCATTTTGTGTTTGTCTTAAAGTTGTAGGAGCATTTTCCTCCTTCTAGGTCCATTTTTTTATTAGTCACCCATAATCTTACACGACCACCACTATCGCATCAGCAAAAACGTGATATGTCATCACGTAAATGATTCATGGGACCAAATGATTAGTAACTATAAGACAATTTTTGAATAATTAGTAATTACATGGATCAAAACTCAAGCGACCCTCCATTTATAGGAACCTTTTGCACAAATAAGTTTTTTGATTAGTTAAGTAAACGATATTTACAAATCTATATAAAGAAAACAACATCTATCAACATTTTTGGACTGGCTTTTCTTTTTTCTAAAAATACCCTCAATTTTGAATACAAATAACACATATAACAAATATAAAAGAATAAATTTAAATATTAAAAAATGTAACAAACATGATATGAATATATATATATATATATATATATATATATATATGTTTTTTTTCCTTTATCATTTAAAAAGTGTAACAAATTAGATGAGTATATTTATACTTGCTTTTTCATTATCCCAATTATACCCTTAAACAATTTTTTTTATAATAAAGATTGTTTTTGGTGTCATTAAAAAAAGAATTTAGTTTATATTTTTTTGTTATATTGTTTGTGTCATTGAAATAATTAATCATGATTAGCAACAAATATTTATAGTTTTAGTTTTAATCCAAATCAAAATTTCATAAAAGAAAAAAAACTTATTCAAAAAAAAAATTCATAAAAAACTTATTTAAACATCGTTAATAATTTTCAAACGTTAGCGGCTGATAATTTTTTTTTTAGTCGCTACAAAAGAAAAATACTTTTTAGTCCATTTTACACGAGGATTGATTTAATTAAGAGTTAAATGTGTTTTTGGTCCCTATAAATATACCAACTTTTCGTTTTAGTCCCTCTAAAAATTTTCTTTAACTTTTAGTCCCTAAAATTTTTTCCATCTTCACTTTTGGTCCCTCTTTTAAAATAAACTCATATGTAGAATTCATATTTTTGAATAAAATTTTGCAGAAAAATTCATAATATTATAAGAATCTCTCCTAAAAAATATTA
>Ga0315915_1001648_pt1 | contig 27325 bp, 24 predicted proteins | sample MpolbnodulesMG_FD_207738 | JGI IMG/M metagenome (GOLD analysis project Ga0315915, IMG submission 207738) | Medicago polymorpha root nodule microbial communities from Los Angeles, California, United States - branched nodules | ecosystem: Host-associated > Plants > Roots > Nodule | place: USA... | reverse complement strand
TATTCCTTAAGTACGAGACTCTCCGCATATGTGGTCTACCATCATGAACCAACACCACCTCCCCATAAAGTTGAACTGGGTTATGATATCATCGTAAGACCTTCTAAGGGAGTCAACATTGGTGTGAGTTGACTCATTAGACAAAGAGCAACCACATAAGTGTAAGAATTTGTTCAACTTCCACTGTTCTATTCAATGTTAGACCGTAACCGACACTTTATAAATCAAAACATATTTTCACCCTAAAGTATGGAGAAATTCTAGCCCGTGCTTGACACGGGTCCACATACTAGTTAATAATTAATACTATAATATAATACTAACATAATACTAATGTATATACATAATTAATAATTTATATTACATATAAATAATACATATTTAATATTGTACCTATAATAAATGTATCACACTCCTTATAATTTACCTAGCACTTTTAAGGAAATACATCACATTTTCTGTGTCAACCAATAAACCTTTTTACCATAAATTAAGAGGGAAGTGCTCCTAATGAAACTCTCGATCCTTTTCCAAACACTAGTTTAAGCACTCAAAAGTAGTAATTTTTATATTGAAAATTATGAAGTTATGATTTTTACATGTGTTCCTACTACAATTGTCGTTTGATCTTTCTTATTGCATTACTGTGAAAAAAGAGATAATTATCTCCTTTGACATCAATTACTCCCCTACTCCTTTCTCTTTTTCCAAGAATCTTAAACTCAGTTCAAGAATTGGTATTTATATGGCCAGTTAATTATTTAACTTATCGAAGTTACTCGTGCTTAAGAAAATTATTCCCATTTAATTTGCACCCTTATATATACGAATGATCAAAAGAAACAATTTGTATTGAAATCTAATTTAGTTAAACATACAATTAAAATCCCCAATAAGATCTCATATTTTATTTTTCTCGTTAGCTAGTTGCAAGTTTCCACCATGGAGCAAGTGTCTCTGAAACTTCTGGTGAACAAAGATACCAACAAAGTCTTGTTTGCTGAGGCAAGAAAGGACTTTGTGGATGTCCTGTTTAGCTTCTTAACATTGCCCTTAGGAACCATTGCAAGACTTGTAGAGAAGAAGTCTAACATGGGGCCAGTTACGGTTGGTTGTCTGAACAGACTCTACCAAAGTGTGAGAGATCTTGACAAAGAGTGTCTAACAACAGATACAATGAAAGAAATGTTATTGGAACCAAATAACTCGTCAGAAAAATATTGCAAAACACTTAAACTGAACATTGATGACACCACCAAACCCACAACGTTCTTCTTATGTACCAAGTTTAATGGCTGCACGTCCTCTCAGTATTTGAACAGTTCCATTAATAAGAAGTGTGGGTGTGATCGTAGTTATTCTTATACCCACTCAGTTTCTCTGAAACATTTCTGCAATGGATTTGTCAATGGTGGTGCTCGTTTTATTATTACTGACAATTTGGTTGTCATACCAAACTCCAAGCAATTTACAAGCCTAGCTCTGCTCCAGAATTTAGAAATAAATGGTAGAAGTTCAGTAAGGGAAACGACCGTGAATGTCACTAAGGAGAAGGTTTGCAATTCTCTTTCCTAAATGACGTTTTGTTTATGTAACAAGTTGTACATTTTTTTTAAATTCATTAGTATAATATACAGGTACTAGATCTGCTAAAGTATTCTTTGGCTTCTGAATCAACTCTAACCGATTTGTTTTTGGAAAAGAAGCCATCTCTTGGAAGGTCAGCAAGGATTATTTTCAATTTTGATGTTGAAAATAAAAGTGATATCCATATTCAAGTGAAGCTAGTTTTAAGAAAATCAGATGGGAAGGTATTGTATGCTCAAGGAGAAAAAAATTTTGCTGACTTACTTTTGAGTTTTCTCACTTTTCCTTTGGGTGGAGTTGTACATGCATTAGGCGGAAGTTGTTCTCTTGGAAGTATTGATGCTTTGCACAAGAGTATCTATGATTTAGATGCAAACAAGTATTTGATTTCGATGGATGTAAAGTACAAGCTTGTTAATCCTCAATTAGCCCCACAGTTTAATTTTAGGAATCAGATTTTACCCTCTGAGAATCCATATGGTAGGTATTATTGTTATTATCAGGGCAAAAATTACCAAGATAGTGTAAAAAATAATCAATTTTTCATAACCGATGAATTTAGGGATGATTTGGGAAAGTATGTTAGACTTGATGCTGACTTACCAAGAGGATGTTCTCAAGGTTATGCCATTGGACCAAGAACATATTTTACTACAGATGACTTGCATTTCGCACCGTGGTCTCCAATTTCAGCTTTAAATTTAATCAACCAAATGGAAACACCTCTGAACGACCTGAAAGAAAAGGTTATCACAATTGGCAAAACGGAGGTAAGAGACTAAAATTTATAGATTTATAACTTTCTTGATTTGGTGCTTGTGTATGATTGATTGTTTACACTAGACAGGTTTTACTTTATTATTATGTAGAAAAAGCTCATTTTATATTGTTGTCATCTTGCAGTGTCTAGGCATATTAAAGGCATCTTTAACCTCAACATCTGCTCTAACAAATGGTCTTGCTCACTTATTAACTGAAGTGAAGGAGGAGAAAGTATAAGCTTCATCATTTGGTCTGAGTTAAAGATATTTGTTAAAGCAAAGTTTTGAATAGTTAGTGAGTTACTGGTTTGGTTATTTCAGTTCTAGCATTATTATGTGTTGTGAAATCAACCTTAATCGAATTACACCAATGAAATAAAACAAAGATGCGTGGAGCAAAAGATAGTGGTAATCCTAGGTCTAAGTGTCTTCAAGCAATAACACACACAAAGAGCTAATACAATGACACAAAACACAAACCAAGCACAAAGATAAGCAAGCTTAAAGGAAATAAACAAACACACACAAGATGGTAACCCAGTTCGGTCCAATATGACCTATTCTAGGGGAGAGAGCAGCTCTCCAATCCACTATGAGAAGATGTTACAAGAGGTTACAAGAAATTAGCCTTTTCCCTAATCTCTACCCTTTGTTTCCCTCACCACTCTCATATGAACATTCTCTAGTGAATACACAAAGGAAGCTTTGGATCCTTCCAATGATTCAATCTCACTACCCAAGGTGTTTACAATGTTTATCCCAACCCTAGAGACCCTCCCTACAAAGGTACTCAACTCTCAAGTTCCCCCCTTTGTGAACCCTAGGCCTCTAGCTTCAGCTCTCCTTCAAAAATGCTGCAGAATCCACTTAAATACTAGTCACAACAGTCCAAAATCGTGTCACGATTTTGACCAATCGCGCCACGATTGTCTCTGAACAGCCGTTGTGAATAGTCCCTTTCAGGTAAACTTGGTGAGGAAGTTGTTTAATCGTTTAATCGTGTCACGATTTCCCACATCTTGTCACGATTTTCCATCTCAAAAGACCAACCTCTCTGCCTATCCAATCGTGTCACGGTGCCAGAAATCGTGACACGAGTTTAGGTTTCCCTGCAATCTCAATTTGAAGCCAATATACAACATTATGGTTTATAGATCTTCTCCAGGTTTTGTTTGTACTCTGAATTTTGAAGGATATCTATGCAAGTGCTTTTTATTTTCTTTTGTTTTATATGTTGACTTGTTTTCTCATCTTTAAACTAAAGTTACTAGATATTTTTACTGTTGAACTATCTGATTCATTGCTATATTAGATAACTTGCAGAGAACGTTATATTGCATCTCAAGTTTCCTTACTATGTACGAGCTCTAGATGATTCCTACCTTAGATAGAAGTTACCAGTTAGTTAGGATGCTATTGTGCTACATATAGCTTGGTTGTAACAAACTCCTCTCAATTGAATGAATCAATAGATTTTCTCTCATTTTTCTCTCATTCTTCTTCCTTAAGCTTCTGCACTTTACTCAATATGATCCATACATTCCCCAACCTATTTTTCTATTCTCCTGGCATCTCGTGGTCGCATCAACCTTAATATTCATGGCTCTAACTCCAAAGATATCAATTTGACTTTTCAAAAGGGAAATAAATAATTTCATTTAGGTTACAAGGAAAGTATTGGGGGAATCATGAATCTAAGAGAATGTTAATTTTTGTTCAAGTCCTTCTGTTGGCCCAAAATCTCACATTTGCAGGGTTTTGATTATTAAGAACATGTAACTAGGACCATGCTAATTTATCAAATTTAGATTTGATCCCCCTCGTGGTTATTTAGTTTCCCTTTACCCACACATAAACAAGAACAAAATTATATGTCCTAGATGTTAAATTTATTAAAATGTTTCAAATAAGGAGTATAATGATAAATTTATTCAAAGCAAGAAATAAAAGGAAAATTTTGTGGATTTTAAAGAGCAATATAAAGCACACCTCATTAATTCTGTACAGACTAAGGCAAAACACCCATGCCTTAGAAAAAGATGTTCATCATATTATAAACTAGCCATGGAGTAAAAGAGAGTCCATGATTTTATTTTACATACTTGTAGTAATACAATACACACATTGAACCTTCTGAGCCCCCTATTGAACCTTCCCATCCCTCAATTCTGCCTAGCCTTTTTTTGTTATTTTCCCCTCTTCATCTTCATCAATCCTTCAATCTTTGTCTTTGCCTCCTTCAATTTTTTCAACTATGTCTTCTTCACCTCCATTACAACTAATTCCTATTGAGCCCGACCTATCTGAGACTTTTCCACCTTGTTTGCCTCCGGGAAGATTATTTCCACTTCCTTTGAGTACCCAAGGTTTCGGCATAAACATGGCTTGTGTTTTGAGTTCTACTCTTGCACCAACTACAAGTGAACAAATAGTTTTTATTAAATATAATAAAAAAAGAAAAAAAATGTGCGTTCAATTTAAATTATACATTGTGTCCCATGTTTGGATAGCTCAATTGCCACAACAGAAATAAAAATTAGTGCATACAAAAAGTATACAAATATAAAATGTTTGTTTGTCATCCTTGATAAACTAAGAGTGAATTGCGGTGAAATATGAATTCAATCAACAATTATTTAAAGTCATTATCCAACAAGATACATAAGGATGACTGAACAGAGGTTGATTAGATAATATATATTATACAATAAAAAATATATTATCATTTGGCTTATTGTGATGATAATAGGTCATCGACAGCTATTGAGTCATTAAAGAGTTAAATTGAAGCATGTTTATAAAACGAGGTAAGAAGGCTTTTCATATACAATGACAACTAACAAGTGATTATGGTGCTTGTTCAAAAAGATCAAAGTTATAGGGTTTGATAATTATTTTAAGGGTCATGTAGGCACAAGTTAAGGAGTTTAAAATAGAAATTAAAAATAAATTTTATATTGAAAGTATAACTTTTGCAACTTTTAAGACATTGAATGCACAAGTTTCAAGAAAAACCTTTTACATTTGTCTTCTTAACTTATACTCCAAAGACACAAGTTAACATTTCTCTTATTTTAATCAACGTTATATTGGGCCAAATACCGTTGTTGGGCCAAATATTATATATCAATGTGAAAGTTTCACCAAATCCTTTTCGTCTTATAAAGTAAACCTTTTAAACAATTTGTTTTTGACATTTATGCTTTCATTTTTCACTCAATTATGCTTTTAATCTCTTAATTAAGGTTACAAGTTAACAAGAATGGTAGAGTAGGTATTAATACCTTTTATCGTAAGGGGTAAGGTCATTTGTCTTTCCATCTATATATAGCCAAGTTTAGAGAGAAATCTAGAAACTCTAAGTGATTTTCCCTCCTCTTTAGTAGACATGGTAACAAAACTCATATCCGCGATTCTTATCCCAACCAAACCCAATTTGATGGATTATTTTCGCTTTGATTAGGTTTGAATATGAGTTTGGGTTTTCTCCGATTTTAAAATACAGGCACGAGACGGGTAACAGAGATATGAGTTTGGGTTTTATTACCCCTTTTATATAAATTGAAACTCAAACCATAAATCATTTCACTCACACAGTCACAGTCCAGGTCTTTCTGATGACACACACTTATCATAGTTCTCTCTTTTCTCCTTTCATATCTCACACTCTCTTCTCCTTCACCATAGTCATCGATCACCATCATTTCTTTGATGGATAATGCATTTCAACATTGCGCTTGGGGCTGAAAAATACTTTTATTTTTTAAAAAAAATTTATCCACTACGGGGATGGGGATGGGGCGGGGATATCTGGAACTGTCAAGGACGGATATGAGATTTGATTTCTCATCCCCGCTGGATATGGGTAGGGTAACATGTAAGTATATGAGAGTAAGGTATGGGGACGAGGAAAGTAAAACTCGTCTCCATTCCGCCCCATTGCCATGCCTACTCTTTAGCCTCAAACCCAAACCCTCTCTCTTCTCACCATCCGCATCATCTTCCATCAACCCTTCATCACTAATTTCAAAGAGTTGTGTTATTTGAACATCCATATATGTGATAACTTTTGAGACAACCAAAATTTTACAAAGGAGATGAGGTATTGACACAAAAACCAAAGCAATAGAGAGAGAAAGTAAAAAGATAATGTGAGTATGAAAGAGAAAGTTGTCACAAAAGTTGTAAAAAAAAGTTGTTCAAATATCATTTCTCAATTTCAAATTAGAAAAATCATGGGCTTGTAAAATCGTGCCACAATGTGTACTAATTGTGGTACAATTCTTCATTGATTTCAAATTTCAAGTTTGAAACTTGTTCCAAACTTGAAACCTTGATTTTCTTATAATTTTCAGCTCTAAACTATTCAAAAATACATAAAAATCACTAAAATAACATAATGATTATGACTGATAGCTGATAAGCTATTTGAAGTATTTGGTAAAATTAACGGTTCAACTAGTTGATAAATGTAAAATGACATAAAAGGACATTTTTAATTCATAATAAAGTTTATATCAATTAATGTTTAAGTATTTCATAATTTAATAATTTAAATTTATTAATTTAATATCATTATTAAATTAATTTTTAATCACTAAATATTAATTTATATTTATTTTCATTTGTCTAAAAAATAACATATAAAGTGTTAAAAAAATATACCAGATAAAAGTAATAATAAATAAAATTACATATTTTAAACGTAAACGTGTGTAAAGTTCTCACAATTCTGAAATAATATATATCCCACAAAAATAATGTTTCTTTTCACTTTACATTCATACGTAAATAGTGAGATTAAATCCTCTAAAAAAAAAGGAGTGAGATTAAAAGTAGGGTCATGCTAACCGGTGCCTCTGAGGCACTGGTTAACCATACAAAAAAAGGAATTTATTACCATAAAAGGAAACTTTGTTGACTTATTTATGGATTAATTACACAGTTTTCAATGCAATAATTACTATATAATTTCCCTTTTTAGTATCCTTCATCAGTACCCCGGGGGCACCGGTTAGCATTTCCCTTAAAAGTATTACCAAAAAACGTGACATTAAATATTGAAGTAGTTACAAATAAACGTAACAGTTGTAACAAAATAAAAAGCGGCGTGATAGTAAAAAAAATATCTTTCTCTATCAAGAAAAAGATCTTTCATTAAAAAAATCATTCATATATGCCTATTTAAAACATTTGTATTTTATTTTAGAAAATAATAAATGATAAAGGGTCAAATGTAAGAAAAAAAAAGAAGGTCAAAAACGGAATTTAGTTATACTAATAAGGGTAAAAATGGAATAAAAGATGATAAGCTATAAGCTATAAGCTCAAAAGCTACTTGGAACAACGTCTGAAAAATAGCTTATAAGCTCGTGGAGAAAAACATTACCAAACAGAGTTTTTTTGGTCAGACGAACTTATAAGCTATCCGCTATAAGCTATAAGCTAATTGAAGTGTCTTATCAAACAGAACAAGTAACAATATCACAACCACAAACTTGCATTGTTACTTGTTCTATTTGGTAAGGCACTTCAATTAGTTTGGGGTTGTTTTTTAAGCTATATGAAAGAGTGTCATCACAACCCCAAACTTGCATTGTTACTTTGTTCTTAAAAAACAAACTTATTAGTGAAAATTAACAGTAACATAACAACTTACCCCATCAATGGTAATATCAAAAGTTTATCATCTATCCGACATTTTGATGAGTAGGCTTATTTGACATATTCTACTTTTCTACAACTTCTCTCAAGTGAAAATTTTAAATGGCCCACAAAATAGTCGACATGAAGGGTTGTCATATTACCATATACTTGAAAAAAATTTAAACTGTCAATCAAAGTCAATATCACTATACATACTTTTAGGAATTTTTAGGGTTATAACGAGGTTTATGTAAATGTTGGATGTTTTTGGGAAAGTAGGCTTAAAAGAACCAATTTTGGAGTTAAGCATATCATACTGTATTTTTATAGTTACACAAAATCATGCCAAACAACCTATACCAGAACATAACGATTCTGTTTGGTAAAAATAGCGGATGACTGATAAGTTAGCTGATAGCTTATAGCTGATAAGCTAATTGAAGTGTTTTGTAAAATTAGCGGTTCAACTAACTGATAAATGTAAAATGACATAAAAGGGTATTCTTAATTCATGATAAAATTTATATCAATTAGTTTTTAAGTATTTAAAATTCACTAATTTGAATTTATTAATTTAATATATTTTTTTAGGGATTTAATATATCTTTTATATATTATAAAATTAAACTTTATTTTCTATTTATTTTCAAATGTTTATCCTTAAAAAATTAAACGTAACAATGGAATGTATTATTATCACAATCTTTTTTATTACTGGGATTGTATTATTATCTATATGTATTATTTTTGGAAGGGTATATCTAAATGTATTATTTTTTATTGAAGGATATCTATAGCTTATATGTATTCTTTTTTCAAGGAAGCTTATATGTAATATTATTTTTGGAAGACAACTTTTTTCTAAGACAACTTATATGCATTATTATAAACCAAAATATGGTCATCGTGAGCTTAGCTCAGTTGATATGGACAATGCATAAAATATGCAAGGTTTGAGGTTCGAACCCCCGGCCACAAAAAAAAAAAAATTAACCAAAATATGGAGCATGGAGCATATGTATTATTAACAATAGATGATTGTCCCTAAATAAAATAAAATAAAAAGATGGACGGCTTTACATAAAAAGCATGTATGGTCATAAATATCATGATATTTAGTCATTTAAATTTATTATTTTAATCAATATAGTATTTTTTGGCTAAAATTATTGTTTTAATCAATATATTTCATTGAGTTTCTATACTTTATGAATGAATAAAGTATAAAATTTTATTTTATAGACAGAGTAAAAAAATAATCTATCAATAGGATTAAAAATGATAAAAACAAAAGCCTTATAACAACAACAAAAAAAAAAATTAATCTTATATATATATACCTATAAAAAATCATGTCACTTATATGTCACTACCGTTGTTGCACTTCAATGCAATGTGCTGTCCAGTAGCATTCTATTTTTTTCTTTTAAGTATAATAAATTAAAAAGGGTAAACACGGGTTTTACTTAAAATATAAGGGTAAAAATAGAACAAAAGATGATAAGCTATAAGTTATAAGTTCAAACGCTACTTGGAATAGCGTCTGAAAAATAGCTTATAAGCTCCTGAAATAAACTATAAGCTCGTTGTAAAAAGACGCTACCAAACAGAGTTTTTTTTGTCAAACGAGCTTATAAGGTATTCGCTATAAGCTCGTTTTTTGTTCTTACCAAACAGACCCAACCAGAGGACAATAGCTATATTGGTGTTGAGATCACTATATTTACAACTTTTTGACTCAATCTTTTTCGTTTTTTTTTTCCTTTTTGCAAATTGGGGTCAACTTACTTTTTTTTTTTAGACACTTTGTGATATTTTTAATTCTTGTTCTTTAGTACCCTATCTCAGACTTAATATGGTGCTAATTCCAACAGCAAAACAAAACATCGATTAGCAAAACAAAACATAATACTCCTATTATCTCAAAACAAAACAAAACATAATCCCCTATATGTATATGTATATATATATTTTATTTTTAAATCACATTTATCTCTAACGGTTTTTCAACTCCTAAATGCAAAGGTCGAATGATCTTCTATTCTGCCACTTAAATACAGCTGTAAACCATCTTATGCATTACTGTGAAAAAAGAGCTAATTAATTCCACCAATACATCGATTCCTAGTTAGTCCAACAATTCAAATACTAGTTTCAAGAATTGAGAATCAATAGTCACATTGACCGTGCATAAATGAAAAGAAAATCGTAGTACAATAACTTTGCAATACAGTCCACAAACACTTTCTTTCCAGTTTCTAAAATAAATTTCCAAAGTTCTCGAATAGCAAATTTGTTTCTTCTTTCTTAGTTGCTATGGCTGCTGCTACTCAAACAGAGGAGGGAGTGACCTTGAAACTTCTGGTGAACAAAGACACCAACAAAGTCTTGTTTGCTGAAGCAGAGAAAGATTTTGCAGATGTTCTCTTTAGCTTCTTGACATTACCTTTAGGAACTATTGCAAGACTTGTAGAGAAAGAGTCAAGAATTGGGTCAGTCACACTTGGCAGTCTGAACTCACTCTATCATTGCGTGGAAGATCTCGATGAAGGGTGTCTTGGAACATCGATAAGAAAAGAAATGCTGTTGCAGCCAGCTAACTCATCAGAAGATTATTGTAGCAGTCTTAAACTTAATATTGATGACACTGAGGTTTTTAATAATCTGTCATACAATTCAGGTTTTTAATAATCTGCGAGGCATGCTACGTTTCTTTCCCCACTTGGCACTACGCTTCTGTCCCCATTTGCATCGTACAATATTGCTATGTTCATGTTTCTATCTCAACTTGGCACTACGGGTTCTAATGGGTTTGGCTGGGTTCTACCCGAAATTGAACGGGTTGGGATAAACAGTGGGTTGGTTCGGTTTTTATTGCAGCCAAGTTATTCATTGGAAGATCATAAGTAATTATAGACTTTTGAAGCATTTGACAGAGAAAAAGAAGGAGAAGAAAGCAAGACATGAACAAATGATGGTAGACACAGATTTGAGAGAGAATGACAAAATCTCAAGGGTTTGTGTGAGATTGTTGGATGAGAGTAGTATTTATATTTTTCACTAAAAAGTCTCACAAAATCCACTTCATCCAAGAATCCATCAAAATCTATAGATTTTTGAATACCAATAGACAATTCATAAGTCATAAGAAATCTCAATCGAATACCAACGGATTTCGTTGCCCTGACAAAAATATCATGATTGTCTTAATTGAATACCACAAGATTTGTTTAGATTTATAAAAGTCTTGATTGAATACCACTAGACTTTTTTATTTTAAAAAAGTCTTTTAAAATCTTTTGAAATCTCAATCCAATACACCCCCCCTATATTTTGAGCACTTCAAAAACATGTGTTGAGTGTGGGCTACGCATGATCCCTGTTGATAGTTTGAAAATTAAATTCTGCAATGGATTTGTTAACGATGGAGCAACTTTTGTTATTGCTGATGATTTAAGAGTCGTTCCAAACTCCATGGATATTACAAGCTTTGGTGTGCTTCAGGAAGTTGGAATAAAACACACTACTTCGGTAAAGGAAATGACTGTCAATGTCACAAAGGAAAAGGTTTTCTACAGCTTTCCTTGTTTCCATAACTTGATTTCCTACACTCGCTACTTTTATATATTTCATCCATATATTATTTTGTATAGATTAGTATATTCTATATAGGTGTTGGATCTGCTGAAGTTCTTAGGAATGAAACCAACCAGTGGACAGTTATCAAGCATTTTTTCTTGTGATATTCAAAACACTAACGACATTCAAATCGAAGTGAAGCTAGTTATAAGAAAATCAGATGGAAAGATATTGTACGCTCAAGGGGGTTATGATTTCGCAAACTTTCTTTTAAGTTTTCTCACATTTCCTTTGGGAGGAGTTACGCGAATGTTTGGAGGAAATTGTTCTTTGGGGAGTATTGATTCTTTGTACCGTAGCATACTAGATCTAGATGAAAACCAATATTTTGTTACAAAAGAAGCCAAGAATAGAATTGTTAATCCTCATTTAGCCCCACATTTCAAACTAAGGAACCAGATTTTACCAATTCGTCAGCCACGTTCGATGTTTTATTGTCATGACAATTCTTGCATAACTTGTGAAAACAGAGATTATTCTGACCTTGTAACTGATAAAAATAAAGTTTTCTTTGAACGAACTGTTGAAGGTTATGTGAAAGCACCAAGAATGTATGTCGCCACAGATGACTTGACTGTAACAGAGTCGTCTCCAACTTCAGTTTTAAACTTAATCAACCATTTTCAAACTCCTCTTAATGGCTTGAAGGAAAAGGTTATCAACATTGGAGTTAATGAGGTATGCAAGAGTAATGCAATTTTCCGTCAGTTTTTTGTGCTTCTGTGTATTGCCTATGTTTATTATTTGTTATTTGCAGGTGTATGTATGCAATTTCTTTGTTAACATTGTTTTTTTCTTGTGCAGTCTCTAAGCATTTTGAAAGCATCTTTGACCTCAACAGAAGCTCTCACAAATGGTCTTGGACACTTGGTGACTGAAGTACAAGAGGGAAACTGAGATCATTCAACATCTGCCAACATTATGTTGTTATTTGAATTTCATTTATAACAACTCTATCTTATTTGTTTTTAACTGGTTCCTTAGTTTTGGATTGCTAGTGACATTTATGCTGGGTTTGTTTCAAACATGAAACTTAGAAAGAGAGATTTTTATCTTTCAATTGTCTATCTTTCATAACTTTTGGTGTTACTCTCTTCAGTCTTTACCAACAATCCTATCACAATTTTCTAGACTATCTTATTCTACTCACAATTTTCTCATCACAATTTTCTCTTGTAGATATAATAGCAACCAAAATATCACAATTGTGACATTCAGATAGAACTAAGCGGTGTTCCTCAGGCAACATATACCTCCTAGACTAACCAAATACTACCTATTTCTACATCTCCATGGCAGCAACACGGGTACTAGGATGTGCGATGGAGGCTGTCCGGTTGCACTATTTCTACATCAATATGGCTGCAACACAGGTACTAGGATGCGCGATTGAGGCTGTCCAGTTGCGGGCATATAATTTCAACGGTATATTCTTCAAATCTGCCGCATCACTATCACATGTTAAGCGTAGTAAGTGATGCTGCTATGGAGCCATATCTTCAATTATGGGAAGGTACATATGAAAGTACGTCAACTATATCAATAATACTTTCATGTGGTTATTGATTTTATGCCTGCATGTATCTTTCTATCTCTAGAGGTAATTTTAAATTGGAAGTTTGAAGTGGAAAGATTTGGTTGAGAAACTACTATTGTATAACTTGAATTTGTTGTCCAATCTCTCAGTTTTTGTACTCACTAAATTTACAAAGTTGTTTGGAGTTTATGTATGACAGTTGGGCAAGCTTATTGGAGCATTGCTCATGAATTCTTTTACTACTTTCCTCTTTTAAGAAAATTATCCATGTATATTAAAATACATTCTGAAGCATTTAAAAACACATACTTAAGTGGTTTCAAATGCTTAACTGCGTTTGAACATGAAGAATGGCTACAAGAGTGCAATCACTCTAATATGGTTTTCAATGCATTGTAAATGAATTGTAGGCATGACTTGAATAGTCTAAAGAAAATCGGGTTATTAGCATTTAGATTTCAGATTTCTGTTGAAAACAATGTTTAGTTGTTAGGTGTAGTTTTGTGCAGGGAGTACTAGGATTATAGAAGTTCTTTTATGTAATTAGCAGCAAAACAGGACATGAGATGTGTTGGGTTTATCTCCAACTGTTATGGCCATGGGGCTCTGCCATTATTCCTTAAGCATCAAATTGTGACTATGAAAGGTTCAATATTTTCTTTTGATTTGGATTGGTCGATACGTATAATGGATTGTTGTGTTTTTATTTTCAAAGAATATCAATTTATAGTGTTACCTACTTACCTTCATCTGCAGTCACACTCTAATTAGTGTTAGGAGGAAAAAAATGAACAATTAGATAACATGATTACTAACATATTGGTAAACCATTCATGATTTTACCGTTGAAGCTGTGGTGATTGTCATATTTCATTGTTGTTTGTATCAGCTAATATTTAACTTCTTTTAGAACCGATGCTTATACTTATCTTTGTGTGGTAGCAGGACCTTAATCAATGGAAAGTGAAAGACAAGGTAGAAATGAAAAATAATAGTATATAGATCCTTTCCTCAATGACATCAAGTGAGCAAGTTGAAGGCAAGTAGCTTCTGCCTGGGCAAGGAAGGTGTTGGGTTGAAAATTTGACGTGATGCTCTATGCTTTTGGACTTTTGTTCCGGCCCCAATAGAGAGCATTATCACTACCCCAATAATGTGTCATTGATTTCAATGACATATGGGTTTTGTAAAATTTTCTCTAAATTATTGATTTCCTGTTTGACCATGATAAGAAAAAAGGTTTGTGGTAAATTTTCTCTAAATAAAAAAGGTTTGTGGTATTGTTTCATTACTATTTCAAGCATAATTAAAAAAAAAATTAGAGCAGTGAACGGTAGCCTTGAATGATATATGTATATAAAACTTCGATTAAGCTTTGCTTTTGTTCAATCATGGGTTGTTCGGATTGCTACTACATAAATTGGGCTAATAGTCCTTATATTTAGAAAAATTAATTGCAAATTAAATATTACGTGGATGTCACACGGTTTAATGCATTTTGTGCTTCATGTTCTATATAGATTATATGGAGATGACTATTGATTGTGTTTTTATAATTCATTTGTAATGATAAGCTACAAATTTAATTGGATATGATGATTTTCAAATTTAGTTGTTAATGCAGATAAAATATTTCTACGATTAATAATTTACCCATGCAAGAATTCCATTTAAATTTCATTGGAGACATTTTCCATTAGTTGTATCACTTAAACATGTAGGAGTATTAACAAAAGTTGGCATATACCTTCTACAACCAGTGTTTTCGCATGGTTAGCATTATGTAGCAACATCAAGAGTTACATTTTAAAATATGTAAGAAAATTTTGCTAATAGATGAAGACGGTGTTGAGATTGTTAGTAATTTGAATGTAGTGTTTAAAGAAAAATTTTAAAATGTATACACACAAGAAACTTAAATTATTATTGTATTTAATTTCATGAGAGTTGAATATTAAGTTGGATTGTACGATATTATCTTGCTTTTTGTCTACTACATTTACATTGTATATGACTCGTGCGACAACACGGGTGAAAAGTCTAGGTTTGAAACAAGGTTTGAAAATTCTAATCGTCGATGGAGATGGAGAGAATACTGATACGATCTCAAACGTTGTTTACCACGAAGTCTTTCGTAATGTATCTTGATTATTAAAGTCCAAACCTTTTTTAAGTGTATTTTACAATATATTTTTGTATTCTAATGGTTATCGTATAAATGAACATGACTTTTTGATTTTTACATTACTTCTATTAACTTAATTTGTTTAATGCACTTATAACATTCTTCGTTTACCTTCTTCTCAGTTGGACCCGTGCGGTAGCACGGGTCTGTGGTCTAGTTGAATTAATATATGAGCAGTGCTATATCCAGCGAAGGATATGCATAGCGAATGTCGCGAATTAACACGTGCTGTGTTTAAATTAGCAGTCAAACATTCAACTTCCTTTTTTAGTAGAAAACATGGGGGAAAGTGAGAAAGTTAAACGGCAAATGCACCTTCGCTATATTTCACGAAAATTCTATTCGCTATGTCCAGCATTACGCTTAATATACTGATCTGCATATACTGAACTTCTCAAAATGTCATGACTCCTTTTTCATATCTTATTTCTACACCCTCAGCCAAGCTCTACGCTTAATTGTGCAACTTAACCATTTGTAGAATCATTTGTTTTATTAGTTAAAGCTCAGCACTCTACACTCGTATTATTTGTGCGTATTCTAGCACAAATCATAATATACATCTAACATTTGGATCGACAACCCCCCCAAAAACAAAAACAATTCTACAGAAGTGTTGGTGTCGATCCAAACGACAAACGTATAGTGAAATATACATGACTCCCTCGGTCCCAAACTATAGGTCATTTTGTTAAAAATTGGTCGGAGATTATATGTCGCTTTATAGTACCAATAAAAGATTAGATACTATTTTTCTTATGAGGAGTGATATTTGTAGAACCAATTTTATCCAACTTTTGTGACAACCACTTTTCCTCTCTTTTTATTGGATAAAAATAATATAGAGAGGAGAGAGAGAGAAGAAGAGAGAAAATAAAAACACATGTGAGTATGAGAGAGAGGGTTGTTCCAAAAATTGTCAAAAATTGGTTGTACAAATATCATTTATCTTTTCTTACTATACCCCTTAACTATTTATTACCATCTTTTTGCTAAATTCTTTTATTTGATTTTCATATATCTTTAATGAAGAATATTTTTATAAAATGAATTTTTTATTTTTCTTTCTCGTACAACATTAATTACATTTATTAAGTTTTGTTTTGAAATATTCGAAATTTCGTATGATTTGAGATGGAGGGAGTAATTTGAAGTGATGAAAGTAGTAGTAATTAGATATGGGAAAACAAATACTTTCTCCATGTATCATTTTAACAAAAATATTTGTGATAAAATGAATGTCATTTTCACTTGTTAGTATAAAATCAATTACGTACTTTAAAGTGTCAAGGGTTGCAAGTTGTGGAAATTGAAATTTGGTGGAGGATCAAGAGTCTTGATTAGTAGGGATGTTATCGTTGATGAGACCTGTTTGGGGATGAAATGTAAAGACCTAGAGACTTTAGTACCAGCAACAAGTGTGGACGTAACTTAGTTTGAGGTGGAGCTTCCAAATTTCCAAATGAAAAGGAAGAAGATGTTGAGGATGAAGTTTCGACATTGGATACAAGTGAAACTCAACTGGTGGTGGATCCTGATTACCTATTGGCGAGAGATAGACAAAGAAGGACCATTACGACGCCCAGCAGATAAGGTTATGCAGACTTGATGTGTTATGCTCTAAATGCGGCTGAAGAATTGCAAGACTCGGAGCCTAGAAACTTCAAGGAGGCATTTGAGAGCAAAGAAATCAAGTATAATTGGTTGAAGGAGATGAATGAGGAGATGAATTCTTTGGAAATGAACCAAACTTAGAAACTTGTGAAGCTACCTAAAAACAAATGGTAGTTGAATGCAAGTGGATCTTAAAGAAAAAGAAAGGTATTCTGGGGGTTGAAGGTCCTAGGTAAAGCAAGACTTGTGGGCAAATATTTCACTTAAGTGGAGGGGATTAACTACAATACGATCTTCTCGCTCACCGGTGGTGAAACATTGTTCCATAAGGATACTTATGACTATTGTGAATTAATTAAAGCTTGAGTTGGAACAAAAGAATTAAACAAATGATTATTGTGAAACATTTATGCCCTCTAATTATTATGCATACACTACTCTAACAAAACACCATCTATTCCATTCGACTCTAATTATAGGACCATCTTAAAAAAAGTCTTGTCAATTAATACAAGTCCATATACAAATTAATAGGTCTATTTATTACTCTCTTTGTCTCAAATTATATGTCCTTTTGAGGAAAAAAAAGTTGTTCTAAATTTTTTTTGACAATAAAAAATTGTCCTATATCCTTAACTATTTACTACTATCTCTTTTTTCTATTTAATTTATCTTTTCCATACAAAATTAATTACATTTTTTAATATGTGTAAAATGTCCAAAACATTATATAATTTAGGACGAGAGAGTATTTTTTTTCTAAACATATCTCTAATTAATACTACTTATTTATCTTAGAATATGAAAAGCCAATTTAAATATACATACAAACAAAAGAATATTCAGTAAAATTTACGCACAAATTAGACATTAACCACATTATATATTTTTCTTACCATGTGTTAAATTAGTCAGAGATTTATAATAAGGGATCAAGGGAGTACTTTACATTTATAACAAGGGATGGAGGGGGTACTTTACTTTTTATATTGATTTAGATTAGATAGACATCGATAATTGATAGAGTTTGTTTAGAGTATCCACAATGGATACTCGCAATTTGGAGTTATTAAACGGGTTCTACATGTACACATTACTCTTTTATACTCCATTTGGTCCTATTTATAAGAGATACTTAATTTTTTAGATACATTAAATAATTTATGTATTTGGTTTAGATTCTTGACTAGATACATAAATTATTCAATGCATCTAAAAAGTCAATTTTCTCTCGTAAATAGGACCGGAGGGAGTAATTTTTTAATAACATTACCTTATAAGCACTCGGTCACTCCAATGGACACCCTCTGACAAAAGGTCTAATCGATCCTACCACCAACTCTTTATCATTTACATTCTAACCATACAATATTATTTTAATAAAAAAGTAGTGTGGAGTCCACTTAAAAATGAGGTCTTAAGTGAGACCCTGAGTCTTAAAAGACCCTTAAAAAAAATTTCCTCAATGGAGGTACCAATTTGACTACTACTTTATTGATTTTCTTAACATGTGTCCAATAACCTTATAACGACACTTGTTTTAAAAAGGAATGAGTACCAATAATGTCTTGAAAAGCAAAAAAAAAAATCATTCATTTTTTGAAAATTATTCTTACAATTTACAAATGGTTCACTTGGGATTGGGACAGAGGGAGTAAATTTTAATCGTCAGCAACTCTTGAGGTTTCTTAAAAATATCGATTGTAAAGCACACTTTCTTTTACTGATGAATGTAAATACAGGGAGAGGATTCGATGCCTTTAGTTCATTTTAGATGATGGTTTAGAGAGAGATAGGAACAAAAGCCATCAAAGGCATCGAAAGGCACCGAAGCCAAAGGCACCGAATCCTCTCCCGTAAATACTACACGAGGTCGGTAATCGTAAATACAAAAGGTGGATCGCTTCACATAACCTTTCTAAAGCACACTTCTTAACGTTACAATACTTGCATTTATACGTAAGCTACTCGAGTTTCTCCTATCTTATACTATAAATGAATGTTCAAAACGTCTAACAAAGCATCATACTATTACAAACTTTTCAATTGCTAGTTGTTACTACCAATATACCATGGCCGCTACAACTACTGAAACAGAGGATCATGTGTCCTTGAAACTTCTGTTGAACGAAAAGGGTAACAAAGTTCTGTTTGCAGAAGCGGGGAAGGACTTTGTGGATATTCTCTGTAGCTTCTTAACAATTCCTCTTGGAACTATTGCGAGACTTGTAGAGAAAGACTCAAACATGGGGCCAATTACTGTTGGTTGTCTAAACTCCCTCTATCATAGTGTTGCTGATCTTGATGAGGGGTGTATGTGGAATCAAACAATCAAACAAATGCTGCTGCAACCGATTAACTCGGCGGAAGATTATTGCAGTACTCTTAAACTCAACATTGATGACACTCAGCCCACCAAGTACTTCGCATGTAAATACAATAGTTCATGTTTCAACTATTGTGATTTTACCATATCAACATATAAAGATAAACATAATTGTCGTTGTGGGAACCCTCTTACTCTTCCAGTTATCTTTAAACATTTCCGCCAAGGATTTGTTAACAGTGTCGCTACTTTTGTCATAACTGACGACCTCATTGTCATGCCAAATGGTATTGACTATACAAGCTTTAGTCTGCTGCAAGAACTTGGGATAAAAAATGCAAGTTCAGTTAAAGAAATTGTTCTGAAGATCACTAAAGATAAGGTTTTGTGTTTTAATATTTCTTCTGCTTATAATTTCTGTTCAAATACCTTTCTTAAATTCTTGATTGATTGTAACTATCATTAAAATTTTACGGAGGTACTTGATCTGCTAAAGTGTTCTTTGCTTTCCAAGTCAACTTTGACAGATTTGTTCTTAGGGAAGAAACCATCTCTTGGGAGTTCAAGGTTTTTCTATTCTGATGTTGAAATCAGTGGCAAAATTCAAATCTTTCTGAAGCTTGTTATTAGAAAATCGGATGGTAAGGTCTTGTATGCTCAAGGCGAACAAGATTTTGCAAACTTACTTTTAGGATTTCTAACTTTTCCTTTAGGAGGAATTGCTCGTATATTTGGAGACAATTGTTCCTTGGCCAGCATCAATGGATTGTACAAGAGTATAGCTGGTTTCAATGAAAACAAGTATATGATATCAAAAGAAGCTAAGAGTAGGCTTGCCGATCCTTGCATTTCCCCACAAATAAAATTAAGCAAGCAGATATTACCAATTCTTGAGCCAGGTGTTCCTGAATATTATTGTTATTATAATAATAGTACTATTATTTATGCTCAATTTTTCAAACCTGGTGAAGATAAGAGTTATACTGGAAATTTTAGAAAAATGAATTTTTCTAGTATGGGAAGTCCAAATGAAAGTTATGTTAAGGGTCCAGCTATGTATGTTGCTACAGATGATTTAGTTGTAGCACCCTTGTCTCCAATTTCAGCTTTAGGTTTACTCAACCGATTGAAGACTCCTCTTAATGACTTGAAGGAAAAGGTTGTCACCATTGGCATGAAGGAGGTAAATCATAGTGAAACGTATAACACATTTATCTTGACATATTTTACACGTTTATATTGGCTTACTAGGATATATTATATTGCGTTTTCTTACGTTTGCCTGTCTTGTTACAGTGTCTTAGCATACTGAACGCTTCTTTGACATCGACATCTGCCCTAACAAATGGTTTGGCTCACCTGCTAACTGAAGTCAAGAATGAGAAATGACATGTGTTTGCACTTGGTTGTGCGATTTAAGATTCTTAAAGGAAATTTCGAAACGGAGAAGTAGACAACAATAATATGTTTACTATTTTGATGCTGTTTCTTTTAATTCAAGGATTATTGTTTGAGATCGTTTGGTTTTATTCAGTTTTTAATTTTGAATGGCATCATTTTATTTTCCCCAACAATGTATTTTCCAGTATTTTCCAACTTTAATCATCATTTGCGTTAAACTTAAATAGCGGTCTATGTTTCTCAGTAACATTGCTGACAATCTAAGTTTTAATTTTAACACAAATTATGAAATTCTTGAGGAAGTAATTATGCTAAATATGGTCAATCAAAATTAGAGTGTGCGAATAATATCATCTATCAATATCTTGATTGATTAAATATGGTCAATCAAAATTCGTATCTAACCACTGTTCTCTCCCACATGTTAACTAAGATCATCCACAACAAAGCACCGCAAATTGAATGCTTAGAGTCTCATATGTCCACATCACTCATTTTACGTAATACTTAATAAGCACCAATTTTCTCCAACCCAACAAAAATTGAAGAGAGAGAGGATGCTTCCATAGGCACCCTTCTCCATAGGCACCCATATATTATACCCACCATTGTGGATGGTTTAAGGCACTACTTAAACAACTTAATCCCTTTTGATCAATATTTCTTGACATCACATTTCTTTCAACAACTTATTTTCCCATCTTTGTAATCATCAATTAAAGGTAAAATGAATACGGTTCTCTCATTTCTCTTGTCTCTCTCCGCAGCTGTTTCATTCCGATGGACCTAGCCCACCACGCCGCGCCGGAGTGCCTCTGGTTGCGGTTTCTCGCTGTGTTCAACACAAATTCTTCCTTTCCATTGATTTCTTCCTCAATTTTGCGCTTCACCTGCTTGATCTCGTCCTCAATGGGGTTTTTACTAGTCTGATTCAGTTTGGGTTCGCTTCTCTCCGTCTCGCTTTCAGTTTTTTGAAGTGAATTTAACAGCCAAATTGTTTTGAGTATCATTTTCCTACTTCTCCTCCTTAAAATTTATATTTTTGTTTTATTCTGCTATCTGCTACCCATGGCTGCTACTACAGAAACAAATGAGTATGTTCAGTTAAAACTTCTAGTTAACGAAGAGAAAAATAAAGTTGTGTTTGCTGAAGCAGGTAAGGACTTTGTGGACATTCGCTGCAGCTTCTTTCTAACCAATATTTGGGTTACCTTCTAACATCGATCAATATTCAGTTCATTGGTCATTAGATCAGTTGCTTGTATATCAGTATTACTTACGCTCATATTACTGAGGGACTCAAATCCGCCAGTAATGCGTATTACTGAGGGATTTTTTGCATTATTGGGGGATTATTTCCACCACTAAAAACCAAAATTCTTGTAGTGCTAGGACTATATGCCACTTTAAGTTCCCTTTAATCACATGATTCATCAAGAAATGAAATCTAATCTTAGGCTCTGGATATATAACTTACAAGTAATGGAGCGGAGTGGAACGGAACGGAATGTAATAAAGATTTCATTCCGTTGTTTGGATATTTTATGATGGAATGAAACTAATTTTTCATTCCATTGTTTGGCAAATGGACGGAACGGAATGAGTTATAAATTTTTTATTCCAATTTTACTCTTTATTTAAAAAACATCAAGAGGTTGAATTCTCAACTCAATCCAATCCATATGTGCTTATTTTGGCATCGTTCATGAGTAACACCAACATATGTAATTCCTTTTAAATGAGTACCTTCATTCATTCATAAACACTCAAAGTCAATACTCAATACAAGTAACCATAAACAAAATAAAACTATTAAGAGTATGTGGTTCATGAATAGCACCAACATAGGAATTAAACTATTAAGAGTATGTGGTTCATGATTGACTGTTTTCTGTAGGCGAAAAATGGCAAATTCAAAACAAGATTGAAGATCTGAATTTCATTCTTTGAATGTAATTTCTATAAGTTTTTTTTTTTAAAAAAAAAAAACTATTATGAGTAGCCAAGTTTATCAGTATTATGATATAGATGAACCAATTTAACTCTACTTAAGCTAAGTAATTCAGGTCATTATTATGATATCTTTGTTTCTCTATTCAATTCTTATCATTATGATCCTTATGACCTAGTAGTGACCAAGAGGAGATTCAGAATCCTAATCATTTTTATTTATTATTCAAAAAAAAGATCGTTTTTATTCATCATCAATTGTTATAACCAATAGAGAACTTGTAGTGGTCATAGAGGTCCCTTCATTCAAACCTCTCAAGAGTTTTGTTGATACTCCTTCTCCGATGAATTAAGTGTTCGCGTATGTTATGGGACATTATTATTGATAGGGGTTCGTCATCATTTCTCCATCCAACTTGCAAAATCTTATTGATAAGGACTCGTCGTGGAAAAAGATTTTCCTTGCAGGAGAGCTTCCTTCCATTTTGCAAGTAATCATCGTGCATTGCGCTTCACTTCGGGCCGAGGTGTCAGCAGCTGAAGAAACTCAGTCTCCAAGAGGCAAACATCAATTATTGGAAAGAAAATAGAGCAAAAAGAACAGAGGCATTGGTTAAGAGAGTTTTATATTATGAGAAAAAATAAAGTAGAATGTTAACTGTGCCTCGGGGCATTGGTTAAGCAGATAAAAGAGGTAAGATTTTATTAAAAAGTGGTATAATAATTAGTTAGTCAAAAGTAACAGTTTATATTTCAAAAACATTTTTTTTACTTTTGGATTCCTTAACCAGTGTCGGGGCACTGTTAACAAGACCAAAAAATAAACCCCCTAAAACGGTTGAGATCCTCTCCGTATATAAAAATAAATGAAGATTATAAGACACAAAAAATGGGTGGTGGGTCCTATCATTAATTGAGTTTCACCATCATTAATTATTTTAATTTTTTTGTGTCTTTATCATTCCAAATAGAAGAAATGAATAAGAGTTTAAATGGAGAGAATGTTAAGGGTCCGTTTGGTTCGAGAATTAGGAGGGAGAAGAGGAATTTTAACGAAGGGGAGGGGAGATATTTTAATTAAAAGTGTGTTTGGTTCACAAGGGGAGGGGAGAGATTTTAAAATTATTTTAACCCTTAAACTTAATTAAATAAGGATAATAAAGTAACGAAACAATAATGATGTAATCTATAACAACACGATGTAGACGATGAAATAATGAATTAGTAATAGGGTTTTACAAAGAGTAATAAAACTTGTTACAATGAAAAATTCTTAATAATATACGATAAAAGTTGTTACAAGAAAAAATTGTTAATAGTATGGAATAAAAGTTGTTACAAGATAATATAACCTATAATCTAATAATAGTAAAAGTTGTTTCAAGAATAATATAACATAATAATAATAATAAATGTTGTTACAAGCATAATATTGAGATTTTAAATTAATATAAGGATAATTTTGACAGTGCAATAAAATTTGTTCATCTCCCCTTCCCTTCTAAAACTTGAACCAAACACTTTAAATTAAAAATCTCCCTTCCCCTCCCCTCCAAAACTCTTGAATCAAAGGGACCCTAACTTCCCTAAAACCATCCCTTCTTCTCCAAACTCGCAAACAAAGTCTTTGGATCCATTTGCTTTAATTGGCTCAAACCTCTCATATGCCCACTTAAGTTATTGAACGTGCGTATCAATTTGCTAACACCTAATTATGTTCGTCCCTTGAAAACCACATTTGTTTTGTTCGGTAACCGGCAATCAACGTCTTCCGAGGCAATGCCACTTCCGTCTAATGCATTTGCCATGGAAAAAGTGCTAATTAATTAAAGCTATCAATACATTCAGAATGGAAGCTATTCATATACTCAAATACCCGTTTCACAAGAATTGCCATTAAAAGCGATTTTGAAATCCATTATACACTGCACCCTTATATATTAGAGTCCACCGGAGTAACACTTTGATCAGCTTTTTGAATTTAAAACTTCCAACTTCTCCTTTGCTAGCTACTTGCTTCAATGGCTGATAATAAAACAGAGGAGCATGTAGTGTCTTTGAAACTTCTAGTGAACAAAGAAACAAACAAAGTCTTATTTGCTGAGTCTGGGAAAGCTTTTGTGGACGCTTTGTGTAGCTTCTTAACATTGCCATTAGGAACAATTGCGAGACTTCTGCAGAAAGAGTCGATTATCGGACCTGTTACAATTGGTTGTCTCAACTCTCTCTATCAAGGTGTGGCAAATCTCAACAACAGTTATTTCTTGTATGAAACTAGCAAAGAAATGTTACTGCAACCAAATAACTCATCTGAGGATTATTGTAACACTCTCAAATTTAACATTGATGATACTGAGCCAACCAAGTACTGCATATGTACTGAATTTCATTATATCGGATGCGGATAAAGTTTGTATACTTCCAATACCAAAAGCTGTAACTGTGGGAATCCTTTGACCCTTCCAGTTTTACCGAAACTTTACCGCGATGGGTTTGTTAAAAATACAACTTTTGTTATTACGGATGATATAGTTGTCATGCCACACTCAATGCATGTTACAGGCCATGGCTTACTCAAGAATTATGGGATAAAAAGCACAAGTTCACTAAAGCAAATGACTGTCAATATTACTAAGGAACAGGTTTTTATATCTACAATATTATGTTCTTGAAATCATTGCTTGTTTATCATTTGCTCTAGATACAAACTCTTTAATTTTTCATGCTCTATTAATTAGAATTCTATACAGGTACTCGATCTTCTGAAGTGTTTTTTGATTTCCAAGTCACCTTTGACAGATATGTTTTTGGGAAAGAAGCTGACCCTTGAAAGGTCATGCATTTTCTCATGCAATGTTCAAAATAGTAGTAATATTGAAATCAATGTGAAACTAGTTATAAGAAAATCGGATGGAAAAGTATTGTATGCTCAAGGGGAAGAAGATTTTGCAAACTTACTTTTAAGTTTTCTTACATTTCCTTTGGGAGGTGTGTTAAGTAAGCTAAGAGGAAATTGTTCCTTGGGAAGCATCGAAAGATTGTACAACAGTATAGTTGATATAGATGAAAACAGATATTTTGTGTCAAAAGAAGCCAAGAAAAGACTTGTTGATCCTTTTGTTGCCCGTCAGTTCAATTTCAGCAAGCAGATATTACCAATTCAGAAAAGTTATGTGGAGTATTATTGTTACTACCATGGTGAAAATTTTGAACAAAGTATTACTCATAATCAATTTTTCATAAGTCATGAAGTTTGGAGTAATGAGAGAAACTGTAGAGAATTGGTCCTATATAATAATTCCAAAACACATGAAGGTTATGTCAAGGGACTGAAAACGTACGTGGCTACTGATGATTTGATCATTTCACCAATATCATCTCCAAATTCATCTTTAAATTTACTTGATTGTTCGGGAACTCCTCTCGATGACGTGAAAGAAAAGGTTGTTACCATCGGTGTCAAGGAGGTAAGAAAGCGTAAATCGGGTTGATTTTTAATCTTCTTGTTTTGATGCTTGAATATTGATTACTAGGAATTTTTTAAATTTTTGCTTACATTTTCGTTGTTGTCTTGTTGTAGTGTTTTAACATATTGAAGGCTGCTTTGATTTCAACATCCGCTCTAACAAATGGTCTTGCTCACCTGTTATCCGAAGTTAAGGAGGAGAAATAGACTAACCAATGTGCTTTGTATTTTGTATGTTTTATGTTCGCTGAAAGTTTGTAACAGACAATAGTACTGGACTTGCTGTTTTTTGTTTATTTCAGTTTCTATCATTATTGTCTTAAGATCTTTAAGCTATTGAGTACTTAGTCCTGAGTTTACAATGAAAAATATGCAAGGTCGGTTTTGTTTCCTTTCTCTTCATTTATGTTGTTATAACGATTAACTCATTATTTTCTCCATGAAAGATATTTTGGCTACAGACCTTTGCCGATATGGATACAAACCAACTAATATACTAAGACTATACAATTAAATTCTTGGACTGCATACTAGGATAGTGGATTTTTATGAACTACTAATATAATACTCCCCCGTCTCATAATTATCGTCTCTTTAGCATTTTTTATTTTTCTCAAAGTAATTGTCACTTTACAATACCAATGCATCATTTATTTATTTTTCCACAATTATACCCTTATTCATTGAATATATTTTTTTGAAGAAGCTAAAATGAAATATATTACTGAAAGCTTGAAGATTTCAGCACAAGGAGTGCCGAAAACCCAGCTGAATGAGTATCAAATACAATACAACAATAAAAAAACGGGGAACAAAAACAGGAAAACTAAAAAAGAGAGCTACCCTGTTACATAATAATTCCCAAGCAAGGTAAAGGGTTTAACCACCAAGAATGGTAGGAGAAAACAAAACTAGGACGATTTGCTTTCGGCCACCAATAAGATTGAAGCTTAACTTTATCTAGCAATTGATTAATCGAAGCTTCTGTTTGGTGAAAAACTTGAGAATTCCTTTCAAGCCAAATCACCCACACACAAGATAACCATATAAGATGAAAAACGGAGCAGTTGTTTTTTGAGAAGCCTCCTAAGGTGCCAAATTGATATAGATGGTCTGACACATGTTCAGGAAACACTATGTGGTAACTAAGCCAATGAGAAATACCATACCAAAGTTTACCAAAAAAATCACAAGAGAGGAATAAGTGTTTTTC
>Ga0315915_1001646_pt1 | contig 27330 bp, 26 predicted proteins | sample MpolbnodulesMG_FD_207738 | JGI IMG/M metagenome (GOLD analysis project Ga0315915, IMG submission 207738) | Medicago polymorpha root nodule microbial communities from Los Angeles, California, United States - branched nodules | ecosystem: Host-associated > Plants > Roots > Nodule | place: USA... | reverse complement strand
CTTGCCGAAAACCTCGGATGGATCACGTCCAGCCAGGAGCTGGTCCAGAAGTTCTTTCTCGATAGCCATGTGATGATTCTCTCCTTTTCATCATCATGGCCCACCGCACAGAATTCCTGACAGTCCCGCGGACCCCCGAGCGAACGATTATAGCAGGTGCTGCCGATTGGCGTCGTCAACACAAGACCATCCCCGTTGATGTTCATCGGATCCCCCTTTCCGTGGACGGCAACCTTTAGCTTGGCCTGCTGGAATACCTGCCGCTCAAGAACGATCTCGTTGATAGCGAAGAGGACCCGGCTGCGCCCTCCTGCCTGCTCGATCTCGGCTTGCAGCACAGGCAGTTGCACCCTCGAAGCCGCTTGCAATCGCTCGATCAGGCCATGGGTCCGTAGTGAATTGCAGAGAAATCCGGTGGAGCTGTCGGTGCGAATGGCGAATACGGGCTTTGCCGGCATTGCCAGTGCCTCATGAAGCGCCTGCAATGCGGTACCGTCTCCACCGATGGTCACGATGAAGTCGGCTTCTGCCGCCGGGGTCTGGCTGTAATGCCCCGAAAGTTCCTTGAGTGCCCCCTGAGCGCCTGGTCTCGGTGATGCTCGGAATGCGATCTTCATGGTTGAGCCTTTAATTCAAGAAGGCTGACTTCCCCGTTCAAAGGGGGATTGAGCAAAGCTGGCTGGGCGCTAAGATCTCGCAACAAGCCGCGCTTAGACGCGACCATCCGTTGCCGCTGCTTCCCAATACGGATGAAATATCAGCGCGAACCAAACACGCTTTTTTCAGCCACCTGATCATGCCGTTCTCACCCATGATTGCCTCCCTCTCTGTGGCCGCTGTAGGCGGTCACGCAATGGGTACCGTTTCGGGGCCTCAGCTCACGAGGAAACGCTGCGTGCCTTGCGCTTCAATGGCCTCCGCAAGCCGAGAGAGCGCGTGCACATAGGCGGCGCTGCGCAGGGTAATGCCCTTCTCCTGGGAGAGCCTCCAGACCGCGTCTCCTTCCTGCTCCATCTTTGTCTTCAACCGCGCATGCACCTGCTCGATGGGCCAGGAATCGCCCTGCCGGTTCTGCACCCATTCGAAATACGAGACGGTGACACCCCCCGCATTTGCCAAGATGTCAGGGAGAACGACGATGTTCTTGGCGTTGAGGATTTTATCAGCTTCGGGGGTTATCGGCGCGTTGGCGAGTTCGAGGATGACGTGAGCCTTTACGCGTGCGGCATTTCCTGCGTGAACCATGTCCTCCAGGGCGGCCAAAACGAGCAGCTCGCAGTTGACAGAAACAAGCTCGTCGGCAGGAAGCGTGCAGACTCCGTCTGAGCCTGCAAGGCTGGTGACGCTGCGCCCCTGCCGCTTTGCGGAAATGAGCTTATCGACGTCGAACCCCGAGGAGCACTGGACCCCCCCCTTCGAGTCCGTGACCGCCACGATCTTGAATCCGGCGGCTCCAAGCAGCTGCGCTATGTGCTTGCCCGCATTGCCGAAGCCCTGAATCGCCACCCTCGCGCCAGGCTGCAATCCGAGCTTTTGCGCTTGGTGTAGGACGAGATAGTAGCCGCCGCGGGCCGTCGCGTCCTCCCGTCCGAGCGAGCCGCCGAGGGCGATGGGCTTGCCGGTGATCACCGCCGGGGTGACCTCGCCGACGATAGCGGCGTATTCGTCGGCCATCCAGGCCATAATCGTCGAATTGGTATAGAGGTCAGGCGCCGGGATGTCCCGGTTTGGACCGATGACCTTGGCGAAACATTGAACATACCGGCGCGCGAGGCGCTCCTGTTCGGTCGCGGATAGATTGTGAATATCCACCTGCACGCCGCCCTTGGCACCGCCAAACGGCAGATTGATAAGCGCGCACTTCATGGTCATCAGGAAGGCGAGCGTCTCGACCTCGTCGATAGACACATCCGGGTGGAAGCGAATGCCGCCCTTGGTAGGGCCGAGCGTGTCGTCATAGCGGCAGCGCCAAGCGGGGTAGGACTTGCTCGAGCCGTCGTCCATGCGGATGACGAGACGGGCTTGCGTGGTCTCGCGCGGCGATTTAAGTTTCTCGAGAACGTCCGCGGTGATGTCGAGGTGCCCGGCTGCTTCGTAGAGACGTGCCCGAGCTTGGTCTAGCATAGACGCGAGGTGCATTTGATTCCTTTCCTCGTTGTATTGCAGGTCTGCGCGACATGAGCGACGGTGGCAGCTGCCACCTGCAAGAGTCGTTCAAAATTTGTGTCAATGTGGCGGTCGAGCCTCAGAGGCATGTTCCGGTTATCCTTCAGGGACTTGCATGAGAGTTGGAAGACGTAGTCAATGTTTTCCCCCATGTCTGGCTGCGCTATCGTAGTTGCTAGCTCCTCGCGACGAGGCTGGGTGACACGCGCCGCTGAGGATGTCAGTTTTGAGGACGGCGAGTGTTTGTGCTGACTATGTCCGTGGAACTCCATCTGAGGCTGGACTGACATTTCGTTCCCTCGTTCAATTCAAGGATCGTCGGGCGACGCTCGATGTTTCCGATTGCTCCTGGTAAGGTAGGCGGGAGCCAAGGTTTTCTTTTCAGTTGCTTGCTTTAGCGCTCCCGCTTGGACTTGCCGCTGCGGCCCGTGCCGGGCCCCCCCTTGCTAAAATCCGTCTTATAGAAATCGGCTTTGCCGAAGCAGCCCTTGCCGCCCCTGACCCGCTTGCGAAAGAATGCTTTCTTGCGCTTAGCCATCTTGTTGCCCTCTTACTTCGATGGACGCGGTCACCAGCTTTGGCCTAGGCTTGGGCCTAGGCTTCTGCTTGGACTTGCCGATACCGCCTTGAAGGTAGAACGCGACCTGACGCAGAGCAGCCATCTTGCTTCCTTTGTTCTCTAATTTGGGTTGTTCGGACACATGAATGCGCAACAGCATGTGCGCCCAGGGGTGATCGTGCAAAAGTCGTGCCAGGCCGCAGGAGTGACTGAAGCAATGCTAATTGTTTTCTTTCAGATGGTTAGATCGGGAAATTGACCACACGTGAAGGAACGATCGGTGTCGCAAAGCCGACAAAGGTGACGGACAATGTCGCATGGGTGGTTGTCACGCGTCCGAGCATGTGGAGGCGTGGGCGCTCTTCCGAAACTTTTGCATTAGCGGCAAGGCGCGTCCTATCCTTGCGCTCGCCGAGCGTGGTGCCGTCCTCTAAGTGTTGACGGCATCGGGCGGAACGCGGGAGCTGTCGACCGCAGGTTCAATGCAGGCAATGCAAATCCCACCGCGTCGAGACGACTGAGTATGACTTGCCCCTCATTAATCTCGCCTGTGGTGACCTCCACATCTAAAATTACGCCGCAAGCATCATTCACTACGGCATGTTGCTTGTAGGCCGGCTCCAGGCTCCGATTACGCCCGTTGGTCGCCATGGACGCGTCAGGGTCGGTGACGCAGACTTTCTTGTATTTTCCTGTCTTGCCTGCTTTTTCGTTCGCTCTCAGCGGCTTCGTTGGCGTCGGTGACCGCATCTATATGGCGGACCGCAAGACTTTCCCAACTGACGTCGGCCCAAATGAGTGAGGCGTCGACATGAACGACCTCACCCCTTGGCGATTTTGGCCGCTACGCAGAGCTTTACCGTCCGCTTTTAGGAAACGCTCTGCACCCCAGCGCTGACGGATACGGGTCAACGACGAACGGGAGAGCTTCGTGCGGACGGAAGCCGCTAAACCAGCGAATAGCGATGCTTACCTGAGCCTCGCGCATCAGCCAACGGTCATGGACAATTCCGAGAAGAAAGCCTGCAAGCATCGGCCGAACTGCTAGTTCCGGGTCGATGCCGGGTCGGCCGAAGCCCGCCGCATAAAGCTCAGCCACCTCATCGTGTAGCCAGGAGAGGTCGAGAACTCGATCGACTTACCAATACGTGATCGTCAGGGACCAGATTCCGAAGCGAGCCGCATATCTACAGTTCAAGCGGATCGCGCGGCCGAGCATCGTGGAGGCTCCAAAGAATCAAAGACAATTGAATCAGATACATACCACTTCTTCAACAGCCCCTACGTGCATTTCGTCAGGAACGCCCTCGATCATCTGCCGCGCAAGCATGGCGACGATTGCCTGCAGGAGCTTCGATGGCTTTATGATTGCCGCGACCTCGAGGAGGCGAGGGCCGATCTCGCCGCCTGGCTTGAAAATGGTCGGTCCGCTATCCGCGCCTGACCTCTTGGGTCGAGGAAACTATCGAGCAAACGCTGACCTTCTTTCGTCTGCCGCGCCGGGACGAACGGGGAAATAGCCCCCTTGCTACGGCGACAGCGCTCCTCGGATAGACCTGACCGCCGCCAGCGCTGTCCGCGTCCGCGTAGTGCTGACGAATTCCGGCCAGCTCGACAGGACAACCGCCGCGAAATCCGCCATCGGGTCGATGTAGATAAGTTGTCCGAAGACGCCGCGGGCCATATAGACGCCGCATGCGGTATCCTCGATCCAGAACTGGTTGTGATATGCACCGGCGGGTAGAACCTCTTGATAGATGCCGCCGAAGAGTGTTGGATCAGCACCGAACCGTGTTCCGGCAATCCACTCGGTCGACACGATGCGCCTGCCGTTAATCTCGCCGCCGCGAAGATGCAGCAGGGCGAAACGAGCATAGTCCCGAAGAGTCGCATTGAACCCGCCGTCACCGAGAGCATAGCCGGCAGCGTCCACGGTGAAATAGGCGTCTTCCTCCGCCCCCATCGGGGCCCACAATTCACGGCTGACGAGTTCTGCAAGCGGGGTAGCGGCGGCGCGCTGTAGAACGAAGGACAGTACATCCGTCTCGATCGAGCGATAGCGGAAGGAAGTACCGTGCGGGCACTCCAGATCCTTCAAAGACAGGATCAGGTCCCAGATATTCGTGTGCCAGCTCGGGTTCCAACGATTCTTCCATCCGCTGGCGACATCCAACTGCGCCATGTGGGAATCGAGCGCGGTATAGGTCTCGTCGAAGACCACGCCGCTGGTCATGTCGAGCACGTGCTGGACGGATGCGCCGCGGTAGGCCGTCGCCTCCAGCTCCGGCAGATAATGCGTCAGGGACGCGGCCGGATCGACCACTCCGCGGCTGATCAGGATGCCGGCGACGGTGCCGACGACCGACTTGGCGACCGATTGCGACAGGTGCTGGGTATGCCGTGTCATGCCGTTCAGGTATCGCTCGGCGACGATCTTGCCACCATGGAGCACCAGGAAGCCATCGGCATAGCTCGTCTCGAGGAAGCTGCCAACGGTATAGGCCTGTCCCTCCGCCACGAAGGGAATGGCATCGATATCCCGAAGATCGGACGGCAACAGGCTTGCCGGCCCCGATCCGCGCCAGACCTGCGTGGTCGGCAGCAGGTCCCGAACATGCTGGAAGGTCCATCGGTTCCAGGGCGCGCGGTCCCAGTCTTGCATTGGAATGAGAGAATTGCCGGGTGCAGTCGGATCACGGAATGGCGAAATACTGGTCATGCGTGCTCTCGTTTGCGTTTGAAATGGATCAATCGTTCCGGCGGAGATAGCTGCCTCCGACGAACTCTCCGAAGAGAGTGCCCATGTCGCTCATCATGGCGAAGTTACGCTTAGCCTTCGGCCCTAGTTTGGTGGCAACGGCGTCGATGAGCAGATTCAGCACGACACTGAGGCTTGCCGTAGAATCCCAGAAAGTTTTCACATGCGTATGCGCCTCGAAGACGAAGCGCGTATAGGCAAAAGCCCAGTGACTGAACTTGTCGGTGACGATGACCAGCGGCATGTCCATCGACTTCAGCTTCTCCACCAGCTTGATGCCGCGGGTCGCGTACGAGGCCGTGTCAACGAGGACGACGGCGCTCTGCTTGGGATCTGCATTGATGATCTCGCCAAACGTGCCCGAGGCGTTGTCGATGAAAATCACGTTGGAGCGCGCCCAGAGCAGGCGGCTGGCGAAATCCATGGCCAACCCCTTCGAGGCCTGGAAGCCGACGACATAGATGGTGCGCGCCTTCACGAGCAGGCTTGCGGCCTCGTCCCACACGTCGGTGGTAGTCAAGGCGTAGGCCTTCACGATAGCGTCGAGTTCCAGCCGCAGGCTTTCTTGGAGCATCTGCTGTCGGCCTTCGCGCATTTGAAAACGAGCCATGTAATCGTCGACTTCGCTATCCTTCTCCGCGACCGCGAAGCGCAACCGCTTCTTGAGGTCGCGCAGGTTCTCAAAACCGAGGCCACGAACGAACCGCGTGACGGTCATTTCGCTGACGCCCACGGTCTCAGCTATGCTGCTGCCGGTCTCGAAGGGCAATATCTGGATATTATCCAGGATATAGGCCGCAAGGGTTTGCTCCGAGGGCGAGAAACCGGACATGCGGTCGCGCAGGATCGCTTCGATGTCTATTTTCTGCTCAACGTCGCTCGATCCATCAGAATCCTTGCCGCTTCGTGCTTTCACCACAGTGACAGACTCCTAGAAATTGCCGGCGTGAATGGCTGGACGCCCCTGCCCCCAGACGCCGGGAGCGCTGTCCACCTCTTCCTCGATTTGCCGCGCCGCCGCAAGCAGCAGATCCTCCCGTCCAAAACGGGCGACAAGCTGAATCCCAATAGGTAGACCATCCCGGCTGCGTCCAAGCGGTAGGGAGATCGCGGGCTGTCCCGTCGCATTGAACAACGCAGTGTACGTCTCCTTCGGCGCAAGATCATTGAACACGCCTTCCGCATCGATGCCCGCTCGATCGGGATCGAACGTGCCGATCGGTTCCGGCAGTATTGCGCTGGTGGGTGTCAGCAAGAGATCATATCCAGCGAGGAAGCATCCGACCTGCCGCGTCACCCGATCATAGACGGCAAGCGCGTCGATAAGCTGTGCACCGCTGATGCCGAGTCCCCATCGATAAAGAGCATATACGCTTGTGCCAAGCGCTTCCTCGAGCGAGCGATCCATATGCCGCGCCATAGCCGGAATATGTGCGGCAGCGTCGGCAGCCCAGATGACCTTTTGCGCCTGGAGGAAGGCCGGATAATCAAAGTCCGGCGATGCCTCCTCGACATGGTGGCCAAGGGATGAAAGCCGCTCCGCCGCCGATCTTGCCGCGGCGGCAACCTCCGGGTCGATCTGCACACCGGACCATGAGCGCGTGCACAGGGCGATGCGCAGCCCCACCGGTCGGTGCTTGATGGCGTCGAGATAGGTGTCCACTGGCGGCGCGATCACATAGCCGTCGCCGGCATCGGGGCCATGGCACAGGTCGAGCAGAGCTGCGGTATCGCGGACTGAGCGTGTGAGCATGAAGGCCGTTGCCAGGCCCAGAAGCGGGGCATTCCCATTCGGCGCGCCGGTAACTCGCCCGCGTGAAGGTTTCAGACCGATCAAGCCGCAGAACGCGGCCGGATTGCGAATTGATCCACCTCCGTCGCTGCCCTGTGCAAAAGGCACAATGCCTGCGGCGACGGCCGCGGCGCCGCCGCCGCTGGAACCCGCGACGCCGCGCTCTGGGTTCCACGGATTGCGCGTTGCCCCATAGAGGGGCGATTCCGTCGCCGCCGGCACGCCGAATTCGGAACTCGTCGTGCGGCCGACATTGCTTAGGCCGCCGGCGCGCAACCTTGTCCAGTAGACGGAGTCATGGCCGGCGCGGTAGCCTTGCGCCAGACGGCTGCCGAATTCGGCTGGGCGGCCCGCTTCGATTGGGAAGTCCTTGGTGAGGGTGGCAATTCCACCGAAGGGGGTGGCGGACGCCACCTCCGGCAGGATCTCGAGCGCGTCCGGATAGAGTTCGATGACGGCGTTCAGCGCAGGGTTCACGGCCGCGACGGCCTGTTCGACGCACCAACCGAGCTCCTTTGGCGTGACCTCTCCTTTCGCCAGCAGGTGGGCGAGGCCGGTTCCATCATGGGCTGCATATTCATCAAGGCGCATGGGTCACTACCGGTTGCGAAAGGGGAATCGCAGGGGCCGACGGCAGTCGAGCCAACGAGCCGACCAGCGCCTGCGTATAGGGGTCCTGCGGCGTGAACAGAACCTGCCGCGCCTCGCCCTGCTCAACAACGCGCCCGGCTTTGAAGACATAGACACGCTGGCAAAGGCTGCTCACCACGGCGAGATCGTGCGAGATGTAGAGCAGCGTCAGCGAGCGCTCACGCTGGAGACGCACGAGCAATTCCAGGACCTGCGCCTGTGTCGTGACATCGAGCGCCGAGGTGATTTCGTCGGCGATGAGAAGCTGCGGTTTCAGCGCCAATGCTCGTGCAAGACCGACGCGCTGACATTGGCCGCCGGAAAGCTGCAGTGGCTTGCGATCGCGCAGGCTGCTCGGCAATTCCACCATATCCAGCAAGACGTCGGCCTCTTTCTGCGCCGCCTTTCGGTCCGCGATGCCATGCCGCCAGATCGGCTCGGCGACGGCCTCGGCAATGGTCAGGCGCGGATTGAGTGAATCGTACGGGTTTTGGAACACCATCTGCACACGGCGACGGAACGCCGCCAGCGCCTCCCCCCCGAGCGCGCCAACATCCTGCCCGTCCAGACGGATCGCGCCGCCGCTCGGCGTGTTCAGGCGAATGATCGACCGGGCGAGCGTGCTCTTGCCGGAGCCGCTTTCGCCTACAATACCAACCGTTTCGCCAGTATTGATCTTAAGGTCTATGCCGTCGATGGCCCGGAAGGGATTGTCGGTTCCGAAGCCGCCGAGCAGGCCCCGCCCGGCCGGGAACGTCACCGAAAGATTTTCGATGCTCAGCAGCGGCGTTGCCCGATCCGGACCGCTCACAGCGCCATAGCTCTTGCGGCCTGGCTGGGATTCGATCAGCAGTCGTGTATAGGGATGGCGCGGTCGGTTGATGACTTCATCGATCGGCCCCTGTTCCACCACCTCGCCATTCCACATGACCACCACACGCGAGCAGATATCCGCGACGACGCCGAGATCGTGCGAAATGAGGATCATCGCCAGCCCGTTCTTGCGATTGAGCTCCTTGAGCAGTTCAAGGATGCGGGCCTGCACCGTAACGTCGAGAGCGGTCGTCGGCTCGTCGGCGATCAACATCTTCGGCTGGCAGCCGATCGCGGCGGCAATCATCACCCGTTGTTTCATGCCGCCGGAAAACTCGTGCGGATAGGACCGTGCGCGCTTTTCAGGCTCGCGGATACCCACATCCTCCAACAGCTTGATCGCGCGGTGTAGGCCTTCGCGCTTGCCGATCCCAAGGTGCCGGAGCATCGGCGCCGCGACCTGCTGGCCGATGCGGCGCAATGGATTGAGATGCGATGCCGGGTTCTGGAAGATCATACCGATGTCGCGGCCGCGAATGGCACACAGCTCGTCCTCGCCAAGCGTCAGCAGGTCGCGTCCGTCGAGCCTGACCGTGCCCTCGGCGCGTGCCGTAGCCGGCAGCAGCCGCATCAGGGCGCGGCAGGTCACGGATTTGCCCGAACCGCTTTCGCCAACGATGCCGAGGATTTCTTCCGGCTGGAGCGTGAACGATACTTTCTTCACCGCCGCGAAACCACCGAAGCTGACGCACAGGTCCTTGACTTCAAGCAGCGGCCGCTTGCCCGTTTCCCCTGCGCTCATGCCGCAACTCCCATCCGCTGTATCTGCCCCAATCCATCGCCGAGCAGAGCAAAACCGAGGCCGAGCGAAATGGCGGCCAATCCCGGAAACAGGCAAATCCACCAAGCTTGCTGCACGAAAGCCTGACCGTCGGCGATCATCACGCCCCATTCGGCGAGCGGCGGCTGCGCGCCCATACCGAGGAAGCCGAAGCTTGCACCGGCGAGCATGACGAGCACCGCGTCGCTGGCTGCGTAGGCGATGACCGGTCCGATGGCGTTAGGCAGAACATGATGGCTGAGTATGGTGGCCGGCCGATAGCCGAGGCATTTGGCCGCCTGGATATACTCGCTTTCGCGGATCGTCAGTACCTGCGCCCGCACCAAACGCGCATAGCTTACCCAGCCGACGAGGGCCAGGGCCAGGATGAAGTTGAGGAGCCCCGGCCCGAGCACGCCGACAATTGCCAGCACCAGAACAAAGAAGGGGAACGCGACGGTCAGGTCATAGATGCGCATGAACACGGTATCGACCGCACCGCCGAAATAGCCGCTCAACAGCCCGATCATCGTCCCGATCAGGAGCGGCGGAAGCACCCCGGCCACACACAGCAGCAGATCGACCCGACTTGCGAAAAGAACCCGCGAAAACACGTCGCGACCAACTTGGTCCGTGCCGAACAAATGGGCGGCATTCGGCGGCGAAAGCATATTCATGATGTCAACGGCATTGGGATCATAGGGCGCGATCGCGGAGGCGGCTAGCGCCATCACCAACCATCCACCAAGAATGACGACTGCAATCATCATGGTAGGGGTAGTGCTGCCGACTGGTCGCGCGGTTTGCACAACAATAGGGCTGTCAGTCATGGGCTATCTCCTCAGAACCGGACGCGCGGATCGATGACGGCGGTGAGCAGATCCACTATCAGCGTGACCAGGACGGTCGAGACCGCGAAGATCAGCGTCAAGCCCTGCACGACATAGTAGTCGCGCCCGAGCAGCGCGTTGACCATCAGCGTGCCGAGGCCGGGCACCGCATAGACGGTTTCGACGATGACGGCGCCGCCGATCATAAAGGCCACCATGACGCCGAGCAGGTGGAGTGTCGGCAGCAGGGCGTTCGGCAACATGGTCTGCCAGAATATCTGCCGCTCTGTGGCGCCCTGCGCCCGCGCGGCGGTGACGAAGTCGGCGGCCGTTTTTTCAATAAGGGCGGCGCGCAGGCTCTGAGTCAGAACCGGCACCAGCCAGATGGCCGTTGACAGGGCCGGCAAGAAGAGGTGATGAATATGGCCTGTGAAACCGGTGCCATAGCCCGAGACCGGGAACCAGCCGAGGCTGACGCCGAAGAAGCGCGACATCATGATGCCCAGCCAGAATACCGGGATGGTGAGGCCGGCAATCCCCAAAAGGCGAATGATCTGGTCTGCGATGCCGCCGGGACGGCGGGCGCCGAGGATGGCGAGCACAACCGTCGGCGGGATGGCGAGGCACAGGACATAGCCGGTCAGGAACAGCGTCGGCCACATGAACTGTTCAATAAGCTGGCTCACTGGTCGCTGAAAGCGCAGCGACAGGCCGATATCGCCGAAAGCGAGATTGGCGAGATAGGTCAGGAACTGCCGCCAGAGCGGCAGGTCGAGCCCATATTGCGAGCGGATCGCCGCGATGGTTTCAGCACTCGCCCTCTCCCCGGCAAGAAGCCGCGCGGGATCGCCGGGGGCCATGTGCACTAGAAGGAACGTCACGAGGCTGATACCGGCAAGCACACCGATCAATTGCAGCAGGCGCCGCGAAATGAGTTGCAGAAGGGGCAATCCGGCTCTCCGGTTCGAGCGTCAAGGGGTGGAGGTGGCTCACGGAACGATGGAGGTTTCTTCCAGCGTCCACTGTAGCGAGGGCGTCAGCTTTAGACCCTGGAGACGCTTCGAATAGGCAACCGCGTTTGGTGCATAATAGAGGGGGATCTGCGCCACCTCCTCGGTGGTGATCTTCTGAATCTTCTTGTAGATTTCCGCGCGCTTGGCCTGATCGGCCTCTTTGGCGCCCTGCTCCACGAGCGCGTCAACCTTCGCGTTCGCATAGAACGTGTTGTAGGAGTTCGAGCCGCAGGATCCGCACACGGCCCAGCGGACGGCAAGGTCAGGATCGAGGGTTTCGTTGTACCACCAGTTGGCAGCAGCGTCGTAATCGCCCTTGCCGGTGGCATCCCACCAGGCGGCGCCATCGACGTTGACGATCACAGGCTTCAACCCAATCGCCTGCCATTGGGCCTGGATCAGCAGTGCCGTCTGCTGCGCCGGCGCATCGGCGGTCGCCAGGATCTTTACCTCGCGCCCCGCCATGCCGGATTCGGCCAGTAATTCCTTTGCCTTGGCGGGTTCGTGCGGAATACCCGGGTAATCCTTGTCATGGAAATCGACGCTGCCCGGCAACGTGGTGTTCGCCGGTTCGGCATAGCCACGCGTGATGGCTGCGGCTATGGCCTTGTTGTCAATCGCCATGCTGGCCGCCTGCCGCGCCTTCAGATTGGAGAAGGGCTCGCGCTTGTGGTTGAGCAAGGTCATGTAGATCGTGGTCGAAGGCTCGAGCCGCATATCCACCAACTCGGCCGCCTCTAGCTCGCCGATCTGCGCCCACGGCACCGCGCGCACCACGTCGACCTCGCCGGCCTTCAGCATGGCGATGCGCGTTTCGGGCGATGTGATCTCGATCAGCTCGACCGTGGCGTCCGAATTAGGATAGCCCTTGCGCCAGTAGTGCGGATTGGGTTGGAGAACAAGCTTCTCGTTCGGCTTCCACTGCTTGACTTCATAGGGGCCCGACGTAACCGGGACCGTGGCGAAAGCCGCCTCCTCGCCGCGCTTCTCGACATCGGCCTTCGAGACGATGCCCATGTTCCAGATTTCCGCGTTGCCGAGGAACGGCGCGAAGGCCGACTTGAGCGTGATGAACACGGTTTTCGCATCCGCCGCGGTCACAGATTCCACGGCCCCCAGCGGCGCAGGATAAGCAGATCTCTTGTCGCTCCGGATACGGTCGAGGCTGAAGGCCACGTCGGCAGCCGTGATCGGCGAACCGTCCGAGAACTGGGCATCGCGCAGATGAAAGGTGTAGCTCTTGCCCTCCGGCGAAATTTCCCATTTCTCGGCGAGCCCCGGCTCGAGCGCGCCGGTTTCAGAGTTCCGGCGCAGCAGACGCGAATAAAGCTGGCCGTAGGTTTCTATATTGCCGGCCGCCGCGGAGCGCATCGGATCGAGCGTCGTAGTCTGGTAAGGCGAAACGACGCGGATTACATCGTCGGCGAAGGCCGGAACGGCCCAACACAAACCCATTGCGACGAGGGTGCTGCCGTGCAGCACCGCACCCGCAGCCCGCGTGCGGGATCCGCTCAAGAAAATCATCTTGTTCTCCTCCCGATATTTCTCTTGTACCTGGGCACGAGGCAGAGGTTACGGTATGTTTCTAACGTCTGTCAACATTCAAGTTGGAAATATAACATGAGGCCCGACTCTTGGCCTCGCAAGCCCCGGCACCTCGGCTAGCGATGGCGCGCAACGGTCGAAAGGCGCCGGCCAACGATTGTTCGAAGGCCCCACTCGAGCAGCACCTGAATGGAGAACTTTGTGCTGATCGCGAGTTGGAACGCACTCCAAACGCGGCGGGGATCGCGTTAAGCACGACGCGTAGCGCAAGTGCTCTTAGCCGTTCGGCTGCGGTATGCTGGTCAGCTTGCGCGCCACGCCCACGAGCATCCGCCACTATAGACCGAGATGGTTCCCAACACCTAGCTAGTGCCCGTCCATAAACGCCTGTTTTTCGGCGGTTTTGAAAGGTTGTTTGCCGGCTGACACCGTTTCTTGGGACGCGTGATGGCATAAGGCGGCGCAGGTTATGGCCCGAAGAGCGATCTGGCGGCAATAGGTCATAGGGTATCGGCCGACGCTCGCCGGGCTTGCTCTGAACGCCACCGGATCAGGAGCGTCAGGTCGGCCTGAGGCGGGCGAAGAGGGCGAGATTGTAAGCGACCACCGAGGACCAGACATAAGCCTTGAAGTGGTCGAGCCCACGCCAGGTGCAGCGCCCCAAGCCATAAGCGCGTTTCAGGCAAGAGATGCCGGCCTCGATGCCGGCGCGGAAGTTGCGCAGCTTGCGATAGACCCACCGGCTGCTGACCATGTCTTCGATGCTGAGGCCGCGCTTCTTGTGGAAAGCCATGTCGCTCCGCTCAGATTTTCGCGGCTGGCATAGCCGCCGTCGGCCGCCGCCTGACGCGGCGGCTCGCCGTAAAAGGCGATGTGGCGTTCCAGCATCGGCAGCAAGCGCTCGCTGTCGGTCGGGTTGCCGACGAGGTCGAGGATCAGTCCGCTTCTGCCGGTGGTCAGATTGAGTTTGTGGCCGTAGTCGACGTCGCGGCTGCCCTTGACGATGATGTCGCCATGCGGCTCGAACAGGCTCACCAGCTTCTCGCCGGCCGAAACCGGCTCCCCGGCCAGGACCCGCCGTTCGGTCTGGGCGATGATCCGCTCGATCAGCGGCCGGTAGTGGCGGAGTTGGGCCTGCCACAGTTCGCCGGCCGGGCCCGCCGTCAGCGGCAACTGTTCACTGGCCTGCTGCAGATAACTCAAGGTCGTGCGCGTGATCTTGAGCAGTTCGCGGTAGTGCTTGATCCGTTTGGGGCGGCAGCGGATATATTCGATCGCCCGAGCCCGCTTCTTTGCCGCGCGGCGATGGTCGTGCCATGGAATGGCGCTACCCAGTGCCTCGGACCTGCTGCAACAGCCGCACCGTCACCCGGACAGCGTCTCATAACAGGCTGCTGTCGCTCGGTTCATGGATCAGTGCGGCGGTAACGGTGCTGTCCACGCGCACGACCTTGCCACTTTCCAGCTTCTCCTGCCGGGCGCTCGCCAGCAGCACCCCGTTGATCTCTTCAAAGGTTTGCGCCCGGATCGCGCTGATCGTCTTGTGCAAAACCGACTTCTTCGGGTTCCAGCCCCACGGCAGCCGGGCAAACGCCCGGAACGAGGCGGAGTCTTCGAGGTGGAAGGCCAGTTCCTGGTAACTCAACTGGCGATGCTGCTTGAGCAGCGCAGCGCAGCGCAGCACAGCCTCGGCTGGTAGCCCCTCGCGGCCGGTCTGTCTGAGACCATGCCGGCGCAGGTCCCGCGCCACCAGCCCGAGCAAATCGCCATGCTCATCCAGCCATTCCGACATCGCCTTCAGTTCACGACCGATCTCGTGTTCGGCGAAAAGATCAAATATGCTGGCTTGGACGGTGCGTTCTTGGCGCATTGTCGGTTCCGGCGGTTACGGGTTTGTCTTTAGAATCAGTAGCTTGATCTAAAGTATACCTGAAACCGCCGGGCTTTGCCCGCGCAGATATCGCGATTCGCCCAATAAATTCAGCAGTTTACCGTTTATGGATGGGCACTAGCTAGTAGGCCACGAATGTATGGATCTGCCGGTAAGTGATAGCCACCGTAGGCCGCCATGAAACCTGGCAACGCATACGCTGTTAGCAGAGTCAGCGTCTCCACCAATCGCTAGGCCAATGCTATCAAGACTGTTTAAGGTCCCGAGCTTGCCGCGCTGCCTTAGCGGAAATCGCGGGCAACAGAGAACGCGCTCGGTATAGTCGGGCTTGTCCCCTATTTAGGCCCCTAACTGCACTTTGACGATAGGATGAGCAATTCGCGCTCCCTATACTGTGGAGCGGAACGTCATTCTGAATGCCATCGCCTCGCTCGTCGACAGCTTCGTCGAAATCTGCTTCTGCTTCCTTGAGCAGTTGCCTCGCTGCCTTGTAGAGATGGAACATGTTCGACTTCCCACTACTGGGCCCGGGATCTTGGGGAGACGGGGTTCGAGGTCAAGCTGATGCCACCCACGTCGGTGAAGCCTAAACCCAATCAAAGCTCACCTCTCCGCATCAATCTTCGGGCCCGGGAATGGACGCTGGCGCAAACCTCGATGACGACAACAGCCGTCGGCTGGCTCTGGATGAAACGCAAAAATGAACCCGCGCTCAACTTCTTGCAAAACAGTCCCTCCCCGTCATTGACGCCCCGTGGAGCTGTAAAACATCTTTTGCCAGATCAACCCGGATCATTATGGCCTAATTTCCCTCTTCCCGTGTGCCTCTAAGGATCGCAAGTTCTGGTACACTGCAATGCATTGTTGAGGAGAGCGGCAGCCATCCCATCTTGTTCCGACCCCAAATGTGAGGCGCACTTCGCGGCGCTGGAGCGCGGGATGGGCCAGCTCTCGATGTAGCTGGGCCTGGAGAAAAAAACCGCGCCGATCGCCAGTTGCAACGAGAAACTATCCGTGGTCACCGGCCCACAGCCTGCCCCGTTACACGAGTTTCAAAATGATCGATCTGCAAGATCGTCAACTGCTCACCGCACCTTCCTTGAAGGTTGGAGCAGGGCCGCCGAAATCCCGTTGTTGAAGCGGATGGTGCGCACCTCGTCCTTGAAATCGGCGCAGGATTGCCGCCAGCGCGAGCCCGGCCAGACCAGTTCCACCGAGGCGTCGAGCGGTCGGTAGACGGCGGTGTATAGCGTGCCGCAGTCACGTCCGTAGTGTGTCTGATAGACGGGGGGGCGCTGGAAGCCGGAAAGAACGTTCGTGATACTCGCCGAGGCAGACAGCAATTTCTCCACCGCGGCCTCGCGCTCGACCGACTTGGTGGTCTCGGCGTGGTATGCCCATTCTACGCCGTGCTGGTGGTTGGTGCTGACGCGACGCTCCACCACTTCCGCCGGGCGATCCGGGTTTACATAGACGGTCGCATGGTTTCCCTCACGGTCGATCAGCGCGATGGAATAGGACATGTGCACGGGAATATCCCGGAGAATGGCAACGGCTGCGGCCGTGGTGTTGGCAAACTCCAGCACGTAGCGCAGCACAACAGGCATGCCGAACCCCTGCCCCTCGCCGGTGCGCCCACCGAAAGCGAGCGAGACCGCCAGCCCGTCCTCGTTGATGCCATCGAGCACGCCCCACAGGCAATCGACCACCGCGACGACGCGCTTGCCGTTGAAGCGCGACGCGAGCCAGGTGCCTTCGAGAAGGCGCGGGCTGTAGTCATAGTTGCGAATGAGCGACGAATCCGCCCCGGTCAGGATCGCTTGCGAACAGCCTCTCACATAGAAGGGCGGGCACCACATGGACAGGAAGCGGGCTTCCAGATCCCCGCCGCCGGCCGTCTCCACGATGGCCTCGTAGGTCGGCAGCAGTTTCGGCATATGTGTCCGCAATGCTTCGAGGCTCATGGAATAGGTCGGGCGCGATCGGACACCTTCGCGCACGAACCAGCGGCTGTAGGCAGGCCAATGGCGATCGAACACCCGGCGCCATTTGGAACCGGGCACATCTTCGTTTATAGCTTCGAACTGGAGGTCCATGGCGTCCTGCAGAATCTTCAACGGATCGGCTCCTTCGCTTCGTCACACTGGATTTCGGTGACCGGCTTACTGGCATAGAGGCGCTTGATGCCCGTGATCCAGTTGCGTGCCCGCTCGGTCAGCTCGAATTCGTCGTCCATCACCCGCCCCCGCATCATCAGGGCTCCAAGGTCGGCGCCCTTCTTTAGGGAGTCGCCGCGGCCGGTGAAGCGCACGAAGAGAGCCTCCTTATCGCTCTCGATCGCCTGCCGGTGATAGTCGAAGCGGGCGTAGGACACGCTGCCGTCCGGCGCCATGCGGTAGATGCCCGACGCCGGCGCATGGGTGACGATTCCGTCGAGGTCCTCGGTAGACTTGAGAATCAACTGCGACCAGGAATCGATGAATTCCTCGCTTGCCCAACGATCGTTCAGTTCCTTTACGTCGATGTTGTACTCGATCCCGAAAAACTCCATTAGGTGAAATAGGAAGAGTGGCGCATCGGCATAGGCAAAGGCGGCCTGGTTTGTCAGCGAGCTTGCGCCGGATATGCGCGGATTGAGCTCGCCGAGATAGACTTCGTTGTTCTCATCGATGAGGAAATCGAGGTTGAAATAGCCGCGATAGCCTTCCTTGCGCAACTGGTTGCCAAAGCGGGAGGCCATGTCCCGCGTCTTGGCGAGGACCTTTTCGGAAAAGGCACCAGCGAAGAGTTCATTTCCAGCCCAGCCGCCCTTGTAGGGCGTCAGCTCCGGCTTGCCGACGACTTCGGTCATGAGTGGTCCGACGAGCGTGCCGGAGGCCGTGGTGCAGGCCTCCATGGTCGCGCTGCGGCAGTTGACCCGCTTCATGATCTTGACCTCCTCCTCCGCGGAAATTTCCGCGGCGTGACGGTTGTAGTCATCCTCGCTGGCGATCAAGAAGGTCGTGCGGCCGCTGTCGCCGAAGCCGGTCTGCACCACAAGATCGGCGCCGAGGCCAACCCTTCTCGCGGAACAAAGAAGTTCCTCATAGGTGCGGGCGGGGCCCAGCGTGTTGGGCACGGAGGGCACGCCGGCTTTGTTGCCGATGCGCACGGTCTCCATCTTGTTGTCGCAGCGCTGACGCAACTTGGCCTTAGGATGCCAGACCTCGATACCGAGTTCCTTGCAAATTTCTTCGGTCGTCTCGTCGAACATCAGGAAGACGGCGACCGGGCGGCCGCCACGCCTGGCGATATGGTCGATCACTTCCTTGCGCTGGAGCAGGTGGTTGTTGATGCCCTCAATGCTCTTGCATCGGGTATGGGGGATTTTGGAGGGAGCGAAGACGTTCGGATGCCGCCCGTCGAAGGGGTCAATGTAGTTGATGAACTTTAAGTTCCCCACCCATTCGTCGATCCCCATCAGATTGAAATTCGTCCCGGAGACGAAATAGATCGGGCGTTTGTTGCGGTGCATGACGAGGCGAATGTCGGCAATATTGCTGATGCGTTTCATGTTTGGCCCTCGTTCTCTTCGAATGTTGCGCGTGATCGCGCTTCCTTTCTTCTTCTCTTCTTTGGCATACCCTGCTCTCGATGTGCACACTTCCGGAGATTTTCACTGCCGTCTGGGCATAGGGGGATGGGGCCAAGGGTGTCGAGATAGGCGGATGCGCCGCCTTTCTCGTAGGTCGAGGAGGCGACGTTGCGGTCGCGGAAGGACTTCAGCACCTGCCGGGACCGTTGGCGCACCCGGAAATTGGGAGGAAGCATGGATCGACTCGCTAGCGCAAATCGGTACGCGCAGATGTGATTTGGTGCGTGAAAACCCATTGTTTGAGGGAGCACACTCAAGACGCGCCTCCATGCCCGGGAGACGGCTTTTGTGCGTCCAGAACTCTGGTAAGCGCTTTCTCCGTGAAAACCCGAAAACCCTGTTCCGGCCGGAAGCCGTGTATTTCGCGAACATTGAGGGCGCGCAGATATTGCAGTATCGCGGGACTTATGACCTGGCCCGGCACTAGAATGGCCGAACCCGGTGGGTAAGGGGTGACGAGACGCGCAGAGACCAGTTCGCGGCCCCCGGCGATGGCGCCTTCGGCTTCGGTGAGGTTGAGATACTCGCAGTTTGCATTGTCATAGGACAGGTAATAAGCCGAGCGTATGTCGCCATCTGGGGTTCCCATGTTAGTAAAAGAGTCCGTCGCGCGGAACGCCGAATGGAAGGCTGAAAAGTTTGGCAGCGGCGGCTGTTTCCGCGCTGGCGAGAGAAACTGTTGATCGTGGATGCTGCGCTCGATCATAGAGAGATCGCGCACTTTATCATCGATGTCGCGCGCGACCTTCACCAGCACCCCGATGAGATGGGCTAGGTCGGAGCGCGTGCAGCCGATATTCACTATGAACAGCACCGTGTTGTGCGAGGTCTTGTTGATCTGGATCTCGTGTTCATCCATCAGCTTGTTCTTGAATGGCTCGCCACTGAGGCCGGTCGCGCCGATTTCCAGCGTTACGCGTGTCGGATCGAGCGCGAACTCGTCCGTCCGCCAGGCCGCCTCAAAATTGCTCCAGCCGGTCTTCTCGCCGAAGCAGGATTCCGCGTTCGACTGGCGATATTTCGGCGGCACGAGATCGTCGCCGCCGAGGACTCGGAAATACTTCGTCAGCAGCGGATGGCGGAACATCTGCTCGCGCAGGCTCATGGCGAGTTCCAGCGTGCGCTGCACGAGTTCATAGCCTTCCATTTCCACCTGCCGTCGGCCGACGTCGAGAGACGCAAGGATCTGGTAGTTTGGTGAAGTCGAGGTGTGCGTCATATAGGCCTCGTGGAAGGCCTCCTCGGTCTTCTCCTTGAACTCCTGATCCCAGATGTGGATCATTGACCCCTGCCGCAGTGCCGTCAGCGTCTTGTGCGTCGACTGGGTTACATAGACCCGCACCCGCGCTTTCGACGGATCTGGAAGGAGTTGTGTGTTCAGGATCCTTTCGTCGTCCTTCCAGGCCTCGGCGTCGAATTCGGCACTGAAGGCCTCGTAGCAAGTGGCGTAGTCAGTTGCCTGCAGCATCGCGGCAAGCTTGGCGGCAGCTCCCATAGCCGTGCGCTGCCGGAGTATGGGATGCGCGTAAGCTAAGGCGAACCAGGCCTCGTCCCACACGAAGACGAGATGCGGCGCGATCGCCAGGCACTCCATCATCACGCGCTCTACGTTATAGACGATGCCATCGAAGGTGCAGTTGGTGAGCAGCAGCAGACGAACACGGTCGAGCGTGCCGGCGTGCTTGTAGGCGAGAAGGGTCCGCTTCAGGTCCCGCAAGGGCACTCCGCCATATATGGAATAATCGTTCCGCGGATAGGGATCCAGATAGTCGACCTGCGCCCCCGCCAGCACCAGCCCGTAATGGTGCGACTTGTGGCAGTTTCGCTCGGCCAACACCACGTCGCCTGGCTTGACAAGCGCCTGCAACACGACCTTGTTGGCGGTCGAAGTCCCGTTGGTGACAAAGAAGCTGCGCTTGGCGCCAAAGGCGCGCGCGGCATATACCTGCGCAAGCTTCAATGGGCCGGTCGGATCGAGCAGGGAATCCAGGCCGCCTGAGGTAGCGGACGTCTCCGCCATGAACAGGTTCATGCCATAGAACTGCGCAATATCGTCGATCCATTTCGAATTAACGATCGACTTGCCGCGGGAGACCGGCAAGGCATGGAAGACGCTTACCGGCTGTTTGGCGTGGTTGCGCACGGCATCGAAGAAGGGCGTCTGGTAGCGCAGCGCGACGCCGCGTGTGATGGAGTAATATAGTTCGTCTTGGTCCTCCTCACGTAAGAAGATGCGCCGGAACGTTTCGCCCATGCGCGCAGCGATGTCCTCGACATTGCCGTCAGTTACGAGGTAGAGGTCGAGCTCTGGCCGAAGCTGCGCAATCTGGCGGCCGAGCAGCGGGCCGCGCTCGGATTCCGGAACGGCATCGATGCCGGCGTCTAGCCCGTCGGGGACCCGACGCCACGTAGTCAGATGGTGGTCCTGCGAGCGGGAGGGAAAACCGTAACGGACAACCACGGCCTGGAGGTTGAGGTTGACGAGCGTCGCGATCAGAGCGTCCTCGAAGGTCGGCACGATGACTATGTCAAAGACGAAGTCGTCATCGATGCCGCGTTTGCGCTGTACGCGCCGGCGTAGAGCCTCCTGGTCGGAGTCCGACATCTGGCCGACTATCAGCACCTCGAAGTAGTGGCGAGCCTGCCGCTGTTCGTCAGTTTCGATCTGGGAGGGCAGGTCGCCTTCGGTCTCCGATAACACTCTTTGGCGGCGATAGGTCTGCCTGGCGAGCATCTTGTGAATCCGCCGCGCGGCGAGATGGGCCTGGACCAGTTCCCGTCGTTCGACCAACCCTTTCAGTTCGGCGAAGGAACGCGCACCGGGAAAAGCCCAGTAGGTCTCTATGGGGGACAGAGTCTTGATAGCGTGGGCCACCTGCTCGAGGGTTGTAACGAAATCGGAATGGTCCGGGGAAATAGTCGAGAGCAGCCCCAGATCGTCCACCAATGATGTCCAACTGTCAGAGCGAAGCTCCGCGATGCTGCGCCAGCTATGTAGCGATATTTCGATGGTATCCGTGGTCGCGAAAGTCATGGTCTTCCAAGTGCCCGTCGGTGGCTGAGTGCGAGGTGATGCCGCGACATCGGACGCGGCTGGTTCCCTCGCAGCGATGGACACGGTACCCGCTTCGGCTTGTGTTTCTTGCAGTGGAACGCCCTGACGCAGAGCTGCCATCTTGCTTCCTTTGTTGTTCTCTAATTTGGGTTGTTCGGACACATGAATGCGCAACAGCATGTGCGCCCAGGGGTGATCGTGCAAAAGTCGTGCCAGGCCGCAGGAGTGACTGAAGCAATGCTAATTGTTTTCTTTCAGATGGTTAGATCGGGAAATTGACCACACGTGAAGGAACGATCGGTGTCGCAAAGCCGACAAAGGTGACGGACAATGTCGCATGGGTGGTTGTCACGCGTCCGAGCATGTGGAGGCGTGGGCGCTCTTCCGAAACTTTTGCATTAGCGGCAAGGCGCGTCCTATCCTTGCGCTCGCCGAGCGTGGTGCCGTCCTCTAAGTGTTGACGGCATCGGGCGGAACGCGGGAGCCTGTCGCCGCGCATGCGCGACATGACGTTGATGCGGCTCTGGAAGAGCACTTCGTTATCCGAACGGGAAACCAAGGATCTCGTCTTCGACCGTGGACTCAGTTATGGTCTTCACTGGAGCCTGTATGGCGCAGGCGCAGGAGGATTTGTGGAGGCCGTGGTGCTATGCTCACAAACACGAAGGGAGCGCTTGCACGTGCCAAATCGGTCGGCGATCCTCGTAGACTTGCCGATATCCCTTACCGTAGAACGCGATCTGACGCAGAGCTGCCATCTTGCTTCCTTTGTTGTTTAAACTAGTTCGGTTGTTCGGGACAATTGAATGCGCACAGCATGCGCGCCCAACTGGGTGATCGTGCAAAAGTCGTGCCAGGCCGCAGGAGTTGCGAGTAAAGCTGATGGCTGAGGTTCTTTTTTCTTCGGCCCTCGTGGTAAACTCAACGAACTCAACACCTCTAGTCGCAATCCGGTCTGGCATTTGCGGGACGTCGATACGGATGTCTGGCTGCTGCCTTACCACCTGGTCCATTAAGTTGACCAACGAGCGGTGGCCATCCTCGGCGATTGCCCTCGCCGATCCTCCGCGGAACTGATCATGGAAGATTTCCAAAGACAACGGGCCGCCATAACCCGTGGCAGCAACAGCCCGCATGAAGTCCACGACGGGCAGGTCACCCTCGCCGGGCATGTTTCGGAAGCGCCGGCTCCAGTACAGCAGGTCCATGTCGATGAGAGGAGCGTCAGCGAGCTGGACGATGAAGATCTTGTCGCCCGGTATAGAGCGGCTCGTGTTCGGTTCGATCTTGCGCGCGAGCCTATGAAAGCTGCCGAGGATCAATGTTGGTGTGATCCGCCCTTCAAACGATCTCCCAAGCGTCGCGGTGGTCGTTGATGTGGCGCCCCATTCAAGCGCCTCGCACCCGATACGGACGCCCCTGAGCGACACCGGAGAGACACTCGAGCAAATCAGCATGAGATCGGTGCAGAGCTGTTCTCAATCTGGTCTATGCGTCGGAAGGCGACGTAATCGGCCGCGAGCTCTGTTCCAATCCGAAAGTGCGAAAGATCAGCTTCACCGGGTCGACCGAGGTTGGCCGGTTGCTGATGCGGCAGTGCTCGGACCAGATCAGAGCGGATCAGCTTCGCGCTCTGCGGCAACGCTCCCTTCATCGTCTTCGATGACGCGGATATCGACGCAGCCGTCGATGGCGCGATCCGCAATGCGGGCCAGACCTGCGCGTCCGCCAACGGCTGTATTGCCCTCCCCTTCCGGGGTGGGAACAAGAACTGCTCGAAATCGTACGCTGTGGCCAAACAGAGGATGCCATCGCGCTACCCGCAGGATTCTTCCGGGAAGTCGCAAAAGGTCTGAAGCACTTTGCTGTTCATCTCCCCAGAAATAAATGCCGGTGAAATCTATGGGCTCCCAACTGAGCGGCGATGCGTGCTCGTGCAATGCGTCAGGAACGTTCCTGCCAGATGAGCCGCGGCACGGCTAGCGCTGACGAGCAGATAGAGGCCGGACGCGCAGAGCGCCTGCTCGAACGCGGATTTAAAGCTGTACGACTTCGCACTACATCTTGCGCGGGAATGTGCTCTCGACTATCCATCGAGGCTCTAGAACTGCCAGCGAGGGATCATGCAGACGCAGTTTGGCGGCAAATACCCGCACCTCTTTCGTGGGTCGAGGCTGGTCTCTCTCGCGCCGCTTTTTTTGACTCTCCGGCAAATGTCCTGCGGTCCCTTCTGGGGGCGATTGGGTCGCCTTAGCAACGGTTTTGATGAGCGACGTTCCCGCGTTTGCTTTGGAGCCGGCAAAAACCGATCCTGCTCACCAATCTAACGAGGGGTAGCAACGTCGCCCGAGTTCGCGTCTCCTCTGCCCGGAGCGCCGAGCGAGATCAGACGGCGTGTTCACGTTAACAGCTGATAGGAAGATGAAGGCGACAATGCAAGATAGCACTTCGAAACACGTGCCGCTGTGGTCTTGGATCATTCCGCTGCTCGGTGGCGTGACTGCGGCTCTGGCACTAGCGCGCGTGCTGCCTGAAGACTCTGTCCTGATACTGCTGACGTCCGCGGCCCTGCTTGCAGGTGCTGTTTTTGCAGCGGTGCATCACGCCGAAGTTCTTGCCGAGCGGGTGGGTGAGCCTTTTGGAGCGATCCTCCTCGCCATCTGCGTGACAATCATCGAAGTGGCGGTCATCGTCTCCATAATGTTATCGGGCGCAGAGGGAAACGAAGAGGTCGCGAGAGATACGGTTTTTTCCGCGGTGATGATCGTGCTCAACGGAGTCATCGGACTTTGTCTGGTGGTTGGCGGCCGACGCCACCACGAGCAGTCGTTTCAGTTGAATGCGGCCTCGGCGGCACTGGCAGTGCTTGGCACACTCGCGACACTGTCTCTCGTGCTGCCGAATTTCGTCATCGCGGGACAGCCCCAGCAATTCGATCGAATACAGCTTGCCATCATTGGACTTGTGTCGCTGGTCCTCTACGGCGTGTTTCTATACGTGCAGACGGTCCGCCATCGCGACTATTTCATGGATCACACGGGTGCCATCGATGACGGCAAGGCGCTTCCGGCCGAGCATGAACGCCCGAAGGGCAATATGCCGGTAACTGGAGGCCTGCTCGTGCTGGCCCTCGTGGCAGTCGTCTTGTTGGCCAAGCTGCTTTCTCATCCCCTCGACAGCGCAGTCGACGCGATGGGGCTGCCACAAGCCGTGGTTGGCGTGGTCATCGCGGGTGTCGTTCTCCTGCCGGAGGGCATAGCCTCGATCAAAGCAGCATTGCTGAACCGCCTTCAAAACAGCGTAAATCTTGTTCTCGGGTCAGCCCTTGCAAGCATAGGTATGACAGTTCCGGTGGTCGCTGCGATCTCCGTCACACTTGGGCAGAACATTACGTTGGGGCTCCGCCCGGAGAACCTCGTGATGCTTGTCCTGACACTCTTTGTCAGCACGATCACCCTCGGCACCGGCAGAACCACCGTGCTCCAAGGTGCCGTTCACCTCTCGATATTTGTTGTTTTTCTCCTGCTTTCCGCCGTGCCCTAATTCGGGCGAATCGATTGTGGCCGATTGGCCCCTCGATCGTCCCGTAGCGTCGCCAACGATGGTCTACACGGCCTGATGCTCGGTTGTTTCCATTGGCAGGGTTAGGGCCTCCGGGCCAGTCAGCAACAGGCGGAAGGCCAAATCAACCGCCTTAAGACAATCAAGCGTGCCCATGCCTTCGCCGGCGAGACGCGTGAGTGTGGCGACGTCGTCATCGATCAGCAACTCGGCGAGCCGGTCGAATGGAAGGACGGCGTCGAGTTCTTCGGCGCGCCCGTAGGATCGCATCCTCGCCGATTGTCACAGGACAGTTTCCTTTTACCACATGAACGTCGTTCCGATTGGCGACTTCCTTCCTACCGTGATTCACGCGTATGCCAAGGCCGCAGCACGTAGATCGTCGACATTTCGTAATGGCCAACGAGAATTCGCCGAACCTCTCGTGGGTCGAATTCCTCCAGCCGTTCGCCGATGCGCGGTTGTTCGAGCAGGCGCGCAGGAGCGCTTGTCAACGATTGCACAGTGCGAGCAGCAGCTTGCCGATTTACCGATGCCAGGAAATCATGCAGGCGCCCTAGATCGGAGACTGCCTTACGCGTCCACTCGAGCTTCATCACAGCGGCAAGGGTAGCGGCTTGTCGCTGTCAAGACTGTCGGCCCAGGCCTGAACGGCATGGTGCTCGATCACCCGGCCAGCGTCGACGTCGGCAAGCGCTTCCAGCGTCAAGCGTCGGCGCTCCTCTTCCTGATCGATCCAGGCGGTCAGCGCCTGCTTGACGATCCACCCGCGCGAGCGCTCAAGGCGGGCGGCGATCTGATCGACTTTCTCGGCGAGAGGCAGTGGCACGTGCGCGGTCAGCACCTTGGTTTCCATGTTTGGCTCCCATCGAGTCATTGTCAATCACCATGATTAATATTGATTATTGTTGGAGCAAAATCAAGGTTGGAGGCGCCAACGTGTCGAACATGAAGTCGATCTTCTCGGAATTGAGCGCACCCTCGTCATCAACGTCGTACTCTGCGTATCGCGAGACGACGAGGCTCCGCCGTCGCCTGAGGAGACGCTTCCTGATCTCGTCGAGGTGCCCTCGCCTCGCCAGTCAGGGTCGTGTCGCCGGTCCGCGACCGACGACGGCGGCGCTCAGGGTCGGACAGCACTTCCACCTTTGGGTTGTGACCAGTCAAAAGGGGCAGACTACTCATCACACTCAAAAAGTGAGAGATCGTGTCGTGGGATTTATGGGACCACTAGGTCCCGTTGACAAAGTATGGCAGCCATATCTTGGCGGCGGCCAGGGCGAGGAATGCTGAGAAGGATTTTCGGTCTTGTCGTATCGGGTCGCAATGCGACGGAACTGTTTGAGGCGGTTGAACATCGTTCGATGCGGTTTCGATCCTTGTATGCCCGGAAGTCGCAGGCAGGCGGGTTCTTCCTGTTGGCCTTTGGTGGAATGACCGGACGATGCCGTGGATCAGCAGTTCCTCACGCAGGAAGTCGCCGTCATAACCTTTGTCGGCCAGAAACAATCTCGGTTTGCTGACCGGTATCGCCAGCAGATCAGGAACGGCATTGTAATCCGAAGCCTCGCCACCGGTCAGGATGAAGCCGAGAGGGCGTCCTTGACCGTCTGCGCGGGCGTGGATTTTCGTCGTAAAGCCGCCGCGTGATCGACCAAAAGCCTCCTGATAAGTCCCCCTTTTGCGCCCGCAGCCTGCGAGTGGCCGCGAACCGTGGTGCTGTCGATCATGTGCTGCCAGTCATCCGTCAGCCCGAGTTCGACGAGGGTCTCAAGCAGAGCATCCCAAACGCCTTGCTCGGCCCAACGCCGGAAGCGCACATAGACCGAATTCCACTTTCCGTAGCGCTCATGCATATCGCGCCAGGGACAGCCGACCCGAAGAACATGCAGCATGCCGTTCAGATATTGCCGATTGTCATGCGCGGGCCGAGACTTCCTGCCGCGTTCGGTGGACAGCAGCCCCTCGATGATCCGCCATTCCATATCCGAAAGGTCGCCGCGTGCCAAAACCGCCTCCTAAAAAGCAGTCTTGAATCACGCCTCTGCTGATTTGGGAATCCACTTTGTCAACAGGGCCTAGTACGGCCATATTCCCGATCGAGCTAGACGTGGTATTCTTCGGTCGCCCTTACTTTGCTAGTCACCTGGAACTAAAATTCACTACATTGTATGCTTGGCCTCTTCATTGGAGGTTGAGGCATGGCAAATGCGACTGGCCGACCAACGCCCCCATTGGTTTTGAGCGAGGCGGAGCGGGAATA
>Ga0315915_1001643_pt1 | contig 27351 bp, 9 predicted proteins | sample MpolbnodulesMG_FD_207738 | JGI IMG/M metagenome (GOLD analysis project Ga0315915, IMG submission 207738) | Medicago polymorpha root nodule microbial communities from Los Angeles, California, United States - branched nodules | ecosystem: Host-associated > Plants > Roots > Nodule | place: USA... | reverse complement strand
TTTTTGGTTACAACTATTAATCTACTTTGCGACATTTTAGATATTTTGTTAACAATTTCAATTTTGAATGAAGGTGAGTCTTCAAAGGAGACTACGCCAAGCCGAAATGTGCCTAGCCGAAATATGCATCTCTCTCACACGTTCACGCACAAAATTAAGGTCTTAAGTTTGTTCATATATTTAACCATTTAATTTAAAGTCTCTATATTTTCCAATATTTAGCCATTTAAAGTGTCTATAGTTTAACAATTTACTTTCAATTTGATCTGTAAGTTTATTCATTTATAATCAAGTTAATCCCCATCATATTTTTCTTTTTTGAAATAATATGAGCAAAATTCAATAGAGTCAAACCATTTAAAAATATTCATAAATCAGAAATCTATTTGAAAATGTCTTATAAAATAAGCGACTAATTTAATGGTTTAATCATCGTTTTTGTGTTTGTCATTCATAAGGTATTATTTACAATTTCTTCAACTTTTAATGTTCTTTCTAGAGGTGGAACGATGATGAGAGAGCTGTGTGGGAATGTTATATTTTTCTAATGATTAATATGAGCAAAATTTGATAGAGTGAATAAACTTTTTTAAAATATTCATAAATCAAAAGAAAAATTTAGAATGTCTTATAAAATCAGGGATTAATTCAATGGTTTAATCATCATTTTGTGTGTTTTTCATCCTTAAAGTATTATTTATAATTTCCTCAACTTTTAATGTTCTTTCCAAAGGTTCCCTCAAAAAAAAAAAAAAGTTCTTTCCAAAGATGTGGAACGATGATTGCTGTGTGGGAATGTTTTTTCAATTTAGATTAATTGAAGCCAATTTAATTAGTCTCAATTCTTCTAGTTGCGTGATTTTGTCAAATTATGATTGCGTGATACGATCTTGTTTCATGATTCTTTACGGGCTAAATCAGCATCTGACAATTAAGTGATAAAATTCAAGTGGAAAATAAACTTTCATTAGATGATAAATTGTTTGAAATGACCCAATTTTGATTTATAATGGAATAGTTTTTTGTCACAATTTATTTACATCTTATCGAACTCTAAATTACCAGTATTTTTGTCTATTAGAATCAAAAGTTGAACAAAAATAGCAAACTAGTCCTGATTCTTTCACAATTTACACCATTTGTAAACATTATTTTTTGATTTTGATTGTCTTTTTGAGTATTGGTTCATTTCTAGTTATCGTAAATGCAAAGAGTATATTGAATTGAGTATTTGTCCCATATTATGTGACACAGTTGACTTTGTCGCGTATGTCAATGTATAATTTTGATCTTAAATATCTTTAATAGTCTATTAAAAAAAATCATGAAAATTTGATATGATATTTTAAAAATATTCGTTAAGACAAATTGAACATGTAATATGCTATATTTTGTCTTTATATACCATTTTGTCTTTATATACCTCTATTATATACGAATGTCTTCCTAAAAAACAATAATACATGTGACATCTTCATATTCCACATTTCATTTAATGCTTTTTTTTTTGTCAACCAATCAAAATGAATTTTGACTCATTTAGTTTTATGGCTTAAAAGCACTTTTGACCCCTAACTTTGTCATAATTGCAATTTTGATCTCCAATTATAAAAAATCACTTTCCAGGCCCCAAAATCCCCTTTTGCAACCTTTAAGTGTAACGTCTCCTTTAATTTACCATAAAATAAATAAATAAAATGTTCATTTTTGAGAAAAATTTGACATAATCTCTTTTGAAAATTCATGATTTGTATGTCGAACAAGTTGTACGTAATGACAATTTAAAATTTTATTAATAAGAACTAAATAAAACGTTTTACTGGTCTTACAAGATATTGCCAGTCATGGAAATAAGATGAATAAGTACAACTTTCATATGAAAATTTAATAAGCATGTAAAACTTTCAAAAAAAATGAGATATTACATATTAGTACACACATATTTCAAATCCACTAGAAAATGAAAGTGCCCATAAACATAAAAATAATCAAATACAACTCAACAATTAAGGTAATGACACATCGTGTGGGTTAAACATATTAGTCTTCAATTGCCTCCGGTAAGGGTTCATTTGATGGTCAGGATAGGGAGACAAGATATGATACATTAATTATATCCTGCTTAAATCTTATGTTTGATGCACTAAAGAGATAGGATAAAATAAACCATTTTCCTATTCTATCCTGTTTTTCCTTTGTAATTTCTATCCTGAGTATAGATTCGGTTAGAAATTATCCTGATGGGATTAGAAGATCATTCTTTATTTATTGTCTTGATATTCTGCCATTTTTAAAATATCTTCATTTTTAAAATAATGATAGCATGTATTTTCTATTATAATTAATAACATGCCATTTTTACAATATTTAATTAATGATGAGAGCAATTTTATCATTTAATTATAATGATATCGTGTTTGTTATCATGTGCGCATCAAACACATGATATGATTAATGTTTATCATGTCCTTATCATTTCTTATCTCTATCCAGCTTTATATCATATCTTGCCTCTGTCCTATCGTGACCATCAAACGGGCCCTAAAACTCACCCACTTGGCTAAATTCGTGTGGGCCACTATCAACACAAACAAATAAAACAAACAAATGAAGAGAAATATGAAGGTAAGATATTATATCGGTAAAAGTAGAAAGAGGCCACACAAAAAACAATAATATCTTCTTAAGATGTAGAGGCCGTTTATGGTGGTGCGATGAGCGGCTTGAGCCCTCTGCACCACCTACCTCCAGATCTTCCGATGGTTCTAAACGGCGGTTTTGGCGGTGGTTCCGGCAGTCGACCTCTTGTGGATTAGTGAATTGTGTTACGGCTCTGTTTTTCTGATCCTTCAACATTGATGTTTTGAGTTTGTCTTTTTGGTATTCGGTGGTTGATACCAGATATGTTTTCTCTCTTGACGGTGGATGGAGGTTTCGTTTGCTCGCAACGTAGGTAGTGATGGGTCGGTCACAAAAGTTGTGATGCATATTATATGTTATGGTTTTGATGGATTTTTGGTTGTGTTGGTTTTTGGTACTACGTGGTGGTTTCCATGACCAAATTGAAGTCTCTTGCTTGTAAAGCTTAAGCATCATAAGTCTCTTGGTGAAACCTTGAGCACCAGAAGTCTCATTCAGTTGTTATTGAGCATTTGAAGTCTCTTGCCTGTGTGCTTGAGCAATAGAAGTCTCTTAGAGTTGTCGTTGATCAAGAGAACTCTTTTGGTAGTGCCCTTGAGCTTTGGTAGTCTTTTTGAAGTTTGAAGAGTCCTTGAGCAATTGTAATCTAGAGAGAATATAGTGAAATCCCTTGAAAGTGCAAGACGACTGGACTACTCATGTGTTATGGGAGAAACGAGTATAAATTGTTTGGGTTTGCTCTCTCTCTCTCTCTCTATATATATATATATATATATATATATATATATATATATATATATCTTTTATCTTTGTGTTCTATTATTCTGCTGCGCTCAAACTCTGTGTCAGACTCTGAATCCCTTAGAATTTGTCCAGTTCAAACACGAAAAAAAAAGCAAAAAAAACTAACACAATTCAACCTCCTATTTTCTCACCTAATTCACACGAGAGGATAATTGAATGTAAATGATAATAATAATAATAATAATAATAATAATAATAATAATAATAATAATAATAATAATCTATATCTATCTATATCCATATTATATATAAAGAAAACTACCACTTTCAACTCTTTTGGGCTGACTTTTTCTCTTTCCAAAAATTCCCCTAATTTTTAATACAAATAACACATGTAACAAATAGATAAGAATGAATTTAAATATTAAAAAAATATAACAAACATGATATGTGTGTGTGTGTGTGTATTTGTCCAATTTTTATTCCTTTATCATTTAAAAAGTGTAACAAATTAGATGAGTATATTTATACTTACTTTTTTATTATCCTAATTATACTCTTAATTAATTTTTTTTCTATAATAAAGATTGTTGTTGGTGACATTAAAAAAACATAAGATATTAAATTATATATATTTTTTATATTATTGGTGTCATTAAAATAATTAATCATGGTTAGTTTATTTGTTATAATTTGAAAGAAAAAATCATTTATATTTTTAATTTTAATCAAAATCAAAATTTCATAAAAAGAAAATACTGTTCATAATTTTCAAACGCACGCACAATAAAAAGAGCAGAAAGACGGGCAAGTGAGTGCTTGTCTTTTCGCTAGTTATATATAAAGAAAATAACCTCTTTCAGCTCTTTTAGCTGGTTTTTTCTCTTTCCAAAAATGCCTTCAATTTTCAATACAAATAACACATGTAACGAATAGATAAGACCAATTTTCAATATTAAAAAAAAACGTAACAAACATGGTATATATATATATATATATATATATATATATATATATATATATATATATGTATGGTTTTTTTCCTTTATCATTTAAAAAGTGTAACAAACTAGAGGAGTATTTTTATGGACAAAACTTAGGTACAATTCCATAGGTGCTTTTCGTATGGTTCTTAACTAAAAATACAACTTTTTTGGAGATAACAAACTTTGAGATAATTATGGATTTAAGGAAATCATGGTGAATTTAGTTAAGAACCATACCAAAAACACCAAAAGAATTATATCTAAGTTTTGTCCTATTTTTATACTTACTTTTTCATTATCCTAATTATACACTTAAACAACTTTTTCTATTATAAAGATTGTTGTTGGTGTCATTAAAAAAAAGGATTTAGATTAGAATTTTTTGTTATATTGTTGATGTCATTGAAATAGATAATCATGGTTGGTTTGCTTTTTTATAACTTGAAAGCAACAAACATTTATATTCTTTGTTTTAATCAAAATCAAAATGTCATATAAAAAAACACCATTCATAATTTTCAAATATTAATGCAATAAAAAGAGTGGAAAGATAGGCACGTGAGTGCCCGTTTTTTCGCTAGTAATAATAAAGAAAATAACCTCTTTTTTTTTTTTTTTGCTGGCTTTTTCTCCTTCCAAAATTACCCTCAACTTCTTTTTTTGTTGTTGGTGATCGAGGTTTGAACCCCGGACCTCACATATAATATGCATTGTACATACCAGCTAAGCTAAGCTCACGAGGACAATTACCCTCAACTTTCAATACAAATAACACATATAAGAAATAGATAAGAGTAAATTCAAATATTAAGACAAAATGTAACAAATTGTATATGTCAAGTTTTTTTCCTTATCATTTAAAAAAAGATAATGAATGAGAGTGAATTCAAATATTAAAAAATATAATAAATTAAACACCGATTCCTTGTAAATACGTTTGAGTGGTTACCCCTTTTTGCACGCTTTGTGCGGGGATAACTGCTTTTGTTCTTATATATACCATTTTTGTTTGTTAAAAAAAAAACAAATTAAACAATTATTTTTTTTCTTACCACATAAAATATATCATGTAACAAACATGATATGCGTATATCTCCATTTTTTTATACCTTTATCCTTAAATAAAAGTGTAACAAATTAGATCAAGTATATGTCACTACAAATATAATCAATAAGAAAATAATCTTATTTTATTTTTATTTTATATACAAACAAACCAAAATACGCCGCGTTGAAAGATAATTTCGTTATATGCTTTGAAAATAATTTGTAGATAAATTGATGTATGAATAATTTCCATTAATATTTAAAAAAAAAAATAGTAATCAAAATTATACAAACAAACATAATAAAATATACACACACGTTTTCGGTAGTAGTAATAATAATAATAATATTAACAACAACAACAGCAGCAGGATGTTACATTAAGCCATCCTTAGTCAACGCCAATATGGCTCCTCACTTCACTTAAGTGAGTTGGACGCCACGTGGCCTCTTGGGTTATTTTTTAATTTAAAAGGAAAAGGCACATGTGTATATTCCAATTAAAAAAAACAAAAAAGAAAATAGAATTGGAATGACACGTGAGTGTTGGTAACGTTCAGATCTTAGGGTTTTAATACCCCAAAACCACAATTCCATTGCCTTCATCTTCTCCCAAATCACCCCTTCATCCTTCCTTCATTCTTCATCTTCTCTTTCCTCCTCTATCTGTTTCCATAAGAAAACGAAATTGGAAAGGGATTATTCTTCTTCATCAGTAAGTGGATCTGCATTGAAATGCAGAACAAGGTTGGCATGTCATTGTGGTTTTGAATCTCCATTTGATTTGGACTGATGAGAACCCAAGTAGGAGATTATATGGACGTGCGAGGTATTTTCAGATGGTATGACCCTGAAGTACTTGTGTGACAAAAGGAAATCATTTGAGCTTTGTTGAAGAAGAATGATGAATTTAAGAACATAGAAAGAAGTCTTGCAATTCCCATAATTGTATTAGGGGTTAAGTTGTTGATCTTTGTGTTTGTAATTTGTGTTAAGATGGTTTGATGTATCGTACCTACATAATAAGTTGTGTGTAATCAACTTCTTGTGTTAGTGTTATCTAGTTTAGTATGTAATCTACTTTGTCTATGATCTACAATATGTAATTAATAGTTGGCAAATTAGTAATGGATTAATGTGTTTTGTTTTAAATTTGTCATTCAAAGAAATGACATTAGTATTACAAGCATAATTTTATAGCATAATATGAGATCAACTTGTACTTAACCAAGCGTAATTTTATAGCATAATATAAGTCACCAAAGTGTGCTTAACATTACAAAATAAGTCACCAAAACAGAATACTACACCATATATCACCAAAGTGTATTTAACCATGCAAGCATAATACTACAGCAAAAGAAGGCATGAAATTGTACAAAAGATGGAACATATGTCTCCTACAACAATCTTCCATAGAAAACGCAAACTTCCAATATTTATATAGCAACCTGATGTTCTCTTCAATTCTAAAAGTGTATTTACATTCTTCCCTAAAACCAGCAACACATAAATCATAAAATAAGTTGCAAAATTGGATCTCCTTCCAAATATTTATCAATTAATTTGATGGTTTAGAGAAAGACGTTCATCCACCATTCTGCAAATTATTAGAGTACCATTAGAGAAAATGGCATAATTGATGTTGAAACATTTTATGGTTGAATGGAATTATTTCAACAAAAAAGTGACTGATGAAACACCCAAGTTTAAGCAACAATTGTGAGAGATGCAATTTACACACAAAGTTGTATGTCTTTTTTAAATGAATTTACCTTGGACAATGTTGTGGGTCAGTAATGGTGTGTTTGTGTTTATTCTACTGTTCCTATCAGTGAAGTGGGAGAGATAACCGTTATTTTTCCTTTTTAATTTTTATATTTTGTTTATATGATGACATGTCTTGTTCTGGTTGGTTGCGTGTAAACATGATGTGTTAGGTGAGAGTTCACCTAAGAATTTCTCACCATTTGAGGTCCAATTGTCATCCCTACAACTGGCTGAGCATTATTGGTTATAAAAGGCTGTCCATTTGAGGTTGAAGCAGCCTGATCATTGGTTTTTGCAAAAGGATTCTTTTTGGTTTTCTGTGCAATAGGTTGTCTAACCTTTGGATTGGCCTGTACAAGCATTTACAAAACAAAATGAGACTACGATCAGATTATCAAAACACCTTAGAAAACTCATGACTATTTTCAAAATGTTAACATTAATGTAGTGTTTCTATTACTTTTTTTTATGTTATATGAAAATTTGGGAGAGTAAAAGAGATGACAATAAACTGGTTTTCAATATTTATGGCATAAAAGAGCAGAATAAAATATTTTTCTATATTTATGGCATAATACATTGCTTTTTCTTATTATTTAATAGCAAATTAACCATGAAATCCACTAAATTAGAGATATTAAGAGTCTAACCAACGACATTTTAAACAATTTGGTGGTGTTTAGTTTTATTAGTGATATTAAGAGTCTAACCAATGACATTTTAACCGATTTGGTGGAGTTTAGTTTTAAGTAGCTAATAGAAGTTTAAGTTTTTATGAATTGTAAATCTTGAAAAGATCGTAAGATGAAAGTCGATAAACTTGAATGGGGTTGCATCACTTCAAAACATTCATGTTTTTTTAATTTATTTAATATTTTTTGGATAAATAAAAAAATAGTGTTTATAAGAAATTTTGTGGCATTTTTATAATGTTTCAAAAAATGAAAATAAATAAGGGCTGACCTGTTTAGCCTGTAAAGTGTCAGGATCAAGTAGTGATTTTAGAGCCCATATTTAAATAGAGCTTTTTGTCCTGATCCGATAAAGACCAAAACTTGTTAGGGCCAGCTTGAAACATCCTGATAACCCGTTTTGAAACTTCTACCATTTTCCAACATAAAACCTAGGGTTCCAACCCTTTCATATATATCCGCCCTCCCAACTCTCTCTTCACTTCACTTCTACCGCTGCAACTCAACTCCATCAAATCCAATGGTATGCTTCCCTCTTCCTCCTTCATTCAATATTTTATTTATTTATTTAATTTAACAGTTGTTAGAATGAACTTAAATGAATTGTTTACTTAATAATAACTGTGTTGGTGATGAAGGAAAAGTGCAATGAATTTTTAAAACTGCTGAATGATTTCAAGGCTATAAGAATTGGTATAGGAGGTGACACAACATAATTGGAAGATCTGTATAAACAATTTACAGATTTTAAATTTAGATTGTCATTAAACAAATTGTCATTTAACTCCTTGATGTTAGGATATCAAATCACTAATCATAAATCATTTTAAACAGTTTACAAATTATTCCACGATGTACCACCTTTTATTTTTGAAGGACAATGTACCACGCTAAACAAATTATACATGATTAGTGATTTGATATCCTTGCATCAAGGAGTTGAATGACAATCTCAATTGAAAATCTGTAAACTGTTTATACAGATCTTCCAATTTTGTTGTGTCACCTTCTGTACCAATTCTTATAGCCTTGAAATCATTCAGTAGATTTTAAAATTCATTGCACTTTTCCTTAATCACCAACACAATTATTATTAAATAAACAATTCATTTAAGTTAATTGTAACAACAGTTAAAATAAATAAATAAAAAGAAGAGTGAATGATGGAGGAAGAGAGAATCATACAATCAGATTTAATGGAGTTGAGTTGCAGCGGCAGACATGAAGTGAAGAGAGAGAGCTGGGCGGCTATATATAAAAGGGTTGGAACCCTAGTTTTTTTGTTGGAAAATGGTAGAAGTTTCAAAACGGGTTATCAGGCTGTTTCGGGCTGGCCCTAACGAGTTTTGGTCTTTATCGCATCAGGCCAAAAAGCTCTATTTAAATATGGGCTTTAAAATTACTACCTGATCCTCACTCTTTACGTGCTAAACGGTCTAGCCCTTATTTATTTTCATTTTTTTAAACATTATTAAAGTGTTGTTTTTTTATTTATCATAAAAATATAATAAATAAAAAAGCAAAAGAGAAAATAAAAATAAAAAAACATGAATGTTTTGAAGTGACGCAACCCCATTCAAGTTCATCGACTTTCATCTTATGATCTTTTCAAGATTTACAATTCATAAAAACTTGAACTTCTTTCTATTACTAGACTATTACTAGTTACTAGTCTAATAAAACTAAACTCCACCTTGCTCAAAAAAAAAAAAAAAACTAAACTCCACCACATCGTTTAAAATGTCATTGGTTAGACTCTTAATATCACTAATAAAACAAATCACCACCAAATCGTTTAAAATGTCATTGGTTGGACTCTTAATATCACTAGTTTAGTGGATTTCATGGCTAATTTGCTATTAAATAATAAGAAAAAACAATGTATTATGCCATAATTATGGTAAAATAGTTTATTCAGCTCTCTTGATCCCAAAAATATTGAAAAATAATTTATTGTCATCTCTTTTACTCTCCCTAATTTTCATATAAAATAAAATAAAAATTAACATAAACACCTCATTAATGTTGACATTTTGAAAATAGTCATGAGTTTTCTAGGGCATTTTGATAATCTGATTGTGGATTTACAAAAAGAGACCACAATCAGATTATTTCATTAACATAAATATGAAATAACTAATTGTTTAACCTTTGGATTGTTTAACCTTTCTATTCTTCCTGAAACATACCAATTATAGGGTGTTTTCATGTAATTCAAAAAGAAATCATACAAATTGACAAAGCAAGATATCTGAAGACTTGTGAAGACTTTGGGAAGATAAAGAATGAAGATTCAAGAGGCCTCATAAGACATTACAGAGGGAGGAATTCTGTTCCCAGGTCCCAAGACATCTTATATGGAGCAAACATCCAAAAGGACGAAGAAACATATTTAGGCACGTGACAACACTCACAAGCGCCCCCGAGCCTGCATTTTCTGCACACTCATGTTCCCCGAGTATAGCCTCTGCGCCCGGAGCATGAAGAAATTCGGGCCAGAACTAAATTTTGCTACTTTTAAGTGGAAAAAGCTCGATTTTTTAGTCTAACATTAGGCGGAAACTTTCCCTATAGATACGAAGCCTTACATTTATAATTTCTCATTCAGAACGAAGCAGTTCAAGAGGAAGGAAAACACTAGGAGCTTCAAGGGAGGAGTTCTCTCTCCTCACCTCGAGTCTCTAGGGTATGTTTTATTTCTTTTGTAATTTGTCTTTAGTATTGGTGAATAATAAAAAAGCACTGGTACTACGGATTCGGTCATTATGGAAACATGTGAGTTCATGACTTAAATCAGCCCAGTAAGTTCATTCTTCTTTCACCTTGGTAAGTTATGGAGATAAGGTTTCCCGTTTGTAAAACTTCAAAGAGGAAGAGTGTGCTAATGTCCTTGTAAGATTCAATAAGTGAGGGAACCTTTAAGACACTGTGAATTTAGGAAACCTAATATCCGCCATTGTTTCAAATACCTATGAGAAAGTAAGAATCTACACGTAACCCTCCGAGCGTAAGTGTATCTCTCTATAGGACTGACAACCCTAAACACTGAAACCCTAGGAACTCTGGTGTAATGGTTGCAACTGACAGCTGAAGGGAAATGAACCCATACCTCTAAGAGAGTAAGACCCCACACGTACCTACCTGTGTAATTAGCAGGTGCAACTTGACAGCTGGTAGGTAGTAAAACCCCACGAATTCATCACTTAGATAAAAAATGCTAAAAGTTAAATAAGACTTGAATGTTTAGTAATTCCAACAAGTGAATAGAAGGGATTCAAATAATCATAACCACCGCTAACATTCTGCAATAAAAATAGTTAAACTTTGCTCTGTTGCAAATAGATTAAAATTGCAAAACCACTAAACTCTTATATCTTTTATTTTTATTGTTCCTAAATAAGTAACGCAAATTGCCTAATTGGAACGAAAATCCCTATGGATACGATACTCTACTTACTCTTTATTACTTGACAAACGATTTGGTACACTTGCCTAAATCTGATCATCAAGTTTTTGGCGCCGTTGCCGGGGTTTTTGATATTTTCGACTAAGCAATTTAAATTACTTATTCAGATTTTTCATTTACTTTTCTATCATTTAGTTTTTCGCTTTTTATTTTTCTATCATTTATTTTTCTGATTTAAATATTCCAAAAAAAAAACCCTAAAAAAATTAAGTCCTTATTGAGTCGTTATTAGGGGTCTAGTATAATTATTATTAGTTAGTTTATTTTTCTTTAGTTGTTACTAACGGTAATATTTTTATTTTTAGCATTATGATGGACGAAATTGGCAAGTGCACCAAATCACAACAAGTAGTAAAGTAGTAAGATTATTGTTCTCCAGCAGGATTGTCGTTCAACTTAATAATTAGTAAAACTTATTTCAAAAGTGATAAGTAAATAAGAGTGAATAGAATTTTAGGGTTTCCTTGAATCCCCCTTTCCAATGCAAGATTAAGTTTTTGTGATTCATATGATTAATGGAGATTAGGGTTTCCTTGAATCCCCCTTCGTTTCTATTGGAATTATCTCTTAAGAAATCAAACAACTTATGCGGTGAATCATTGATTAAATGAGTCACGACGATAAAACCCACACTAGATTCTTTAGATAACTCGTGTAGGACCCACCGGAGTAGTGACTACGTTTTTCTAAAGAACAGAGTAATGACGGAGACAACTCAAACATTAACTTCCTAACCTCAATAAGAAGTAGTAATTAGAAAAGCCAATTAAGTGATAAAATTTCGAGTTGTCAGTGCCTACTCTAATCCTACGGATCAATCCCCAACGTTACACTTGTAGTTAACCAATTGACGAAGCATTAAGCACGAACATAATCTAATTTAAATCTCAACACAGTAAAAAACATAATTTGAATGAAAACTTTATTAATAAATTCCAACAAATAAGAAGGGGTTCATCGCGGAACCCTAATCAAGAGGTTTAGTTGCTCATGGCAACATACATCATAACAAAACAATAGAAAAACATACCCTAGAAAGAAAAAAAGAAGGAGAAATTCCGCCATGAATCTTTGATGCTTGTCTCTTGCTCTAGACCGTTAATGTTTCTGAATGAATAAAATAGTGTGCAAGGGTCTTTATTTATAGCATTAAGTTACTTAGGGATTAAGAGAAGAAAACCGAGTTTTATCCACCGATCCAGCTTGGAAAACAAGCAAAAAATGATAATTAGGTGGTACCAGGTGCAGGGGCGCCTAAGGCATCCCCTCGGGTGCGATTTCTTGTGTTTTCTTCCCGTTTTCGATCGTTCTTCCGTCTAAAAACTCCTAGGAACTTGAAATGAAATTTCTTCACTTTGTATTGTCTTCAACAACCTTCTAAGAACCATGATCTTCAATTCTTCATCCTTGATCCTTCACGTGATGTCTTGATTTGATCATTTACATGATTTCTCACTACAAAACACTCAAAACACATATGAAGTTGCATGATCTAGACTCGAGTGAAAACAATATAATATGTTCCTCAAACCATTAACAACTCCTCTAACTCTCATCTTATTTGTCTTCAAATGCAAAGAAAAAGTACTAAAAAGATAGCCAAAATGTCATATGATGCTTTGTCATCATATTAGTTTATTTTTATCGTGACTGTTTTTCTTTTTCTTTTTAGTACTAATCATTTTTCTTCTCTTTTCTCATTAGGAACTAACATTTTCTTTTCTTTGCTCTTCCTTTTTTTTGTTTTAGTTAGTAGTCGTAGTCTTAGGTAGTAATAATAGTCAACTTAGATGGAGTCAACATTGCATAATAGTAATTAGGTCATAAGAGTCAGTCGAGTCTAGTAGTCACATTAGAATTATAGTTAACCTAAAAACTTATTTTTAAATTAAGTGCAACCTTATCTAAAATCTTCGCTAGAAAAATTTCTCGAACTTGCCATTATTGTGTGAAATAGGTAACCATGGAAACAACCAAAGACGTACAAGTGATAACAATCGACAAAAAGAGTGAAGAGCAGAAATGAGAGCTCTTGAATGAACTATTCAAGCAGGTCAAGGTGACTACTTCATTTATGGAAAAGTTGGAAAAAGAGTCGGGGTATCTCGAATTTCAGTAGGAGGTGGCTCTCAAGCGACAAGAGTTGCAAAAGTCAAAACCATCTGGAAAAGACGAACAGATCATTGTAATACAAGTGATTGAAGACACCCGTTAGAAAGAAGTCAGGTAATCAAAGAAGAAGGTAGCAAAAGAATTCAAGAAGTTGCACAAGTTTCTTGAGAAATACAGTCAAAATGCCGGTCAAAGAAATGGCGAAACAGAGTCCATGATGCATCAAGTTTCCTCAAGAACTTTTGAAAACAAATAATATCCTGAACCCCACAAACTATTTTTAAATGAAATAGTTCAACAACTATTTTAACATATCCTGGTGTTACTCTTCATTTTGAACACATATCAAAATTCCATCATATAATATGAAGTCGCAATAGAAATAAGTCTCAACAACATAAATATCATAAACCTTATCTCAGAATAAGTACATCATCAAAATGAACTTAAGGTTCCTCAAACATAAATAGATAACATAATAAAACCCCCAACATCCTAATCAGAGCACCACTAGACACGACTCCAAAATCAAAGTGGTAAAAGACGAGTAGATTTCAAGCCGTCCTCGAGAAACTCAGGTCGACTATGCGTCCTCAATCTGCAAGTCTACACCATAAAAGAGTGTAGGCGACCATTTGCCACACGTAGGGTAAGTTATAAATTCAATATATAGAAAATACGAAAACATGTACAGTATTAGGATCACAACATCATATATACACATATTCGTCTTAAGGAATATCATATTCTCATTCAATTAATTAAGTAGATACAATGAATATCAAATCATCATCACAAAGATATAAGCAAGTATTCACATCACCATATGATCACCATTTGAATACATAACATTCACACTTCATCACCATAATTCAATCACACATCTTCCGCATAAATGCATATAATCAATTCAAACATCTTCACATAGATTCACATAGTCAAGTATGCACCTTTCACATATACTCATATGTATGCGATGTTCTAGTTTGACTCTTTATGCATGAGGTACCAAGTTTCGGATGTCGGGGTTATGTTACCGAGTGATCATCCGCCTTTAAATATTTGGATAATCGGAGGTATATTACCAATTAATCCACCCGTCTTTAAATACTTGTCATTAAATAGGACCGACCATGATGCATGAATACCATGTATAGACTCGACAATGCACGACTTCGTATAGTTCATGTTACATGACCACTTCATCATATAGCAAGATAACACACCAATACAACCAAAGCATCGTCAAATCAATACATCCATACACCAAAAAATCATTTCATCACCACCTCAACATTCATTCACATCAATAGTTCTACATTATCACATCAATTGTCATCATATCATCATCATATGAATATCATTAAAACAATACATCAACATTTCATTATTTGGTTTCATCTTTACATAATTCTCATCATCATGTCAAAGCACATCATTGGATATTCATAACATATCATGCTACATTATCAAGCATACTTCATCAATCACCTAGTGAGTTCGCAATCATTTCATAGTTCAATTAATTGCATAACCAATTACAAGTCCATTACTAGTCATGCTAAAATCTATGCTTACTTTCAGAAGGAACCTAGTTAATTACTCCTATAATTAAAAAATCATTCACCTATCATTAAAGTCTAGGAGTACTTAGAAGGTTGGTCTAGGCTAAACAAGTGAAGGAAGTTCGTTTCAAGTTTATAGGAGTTACCGGGCGAAAGAACGATCGAAAACGGGGTACAAACACAAGAAAGTGCGCCCGAGGGGCTGCCTCAGGTGCCCCTGTGCCCAGAAGCATGCGCCTTGCGCCTGGAAGCGAGTAAAATCGCTTCCGGCGCCGTTTTCGATCCAATTTTGCATCTATCTCGACCCTAATCTTCATCCTAAGTTAATCCATCTAATTAGACCTTAATTTCAATTTAATTTACTCAATTCTCTAGTACAACAAGCTTACATGATTCATATTTTCTTAAGTTGCTCCTTTAAAGTTTAACATGTTCATTCTACTCTTAAACATGATAGCAACAACAACACAACAGTAACAACATTCTCTTATCCTAATCATCACAATAATATTCTCTCATCTCCAAGTCTCATGTATATCTCCACATTCAAATATACATATCAAACATCAATTAAAGCAACAACTTCATGGAATTCATCAATTTCAACATAGAACTCAAGAACACAATACCCATATATTCAATTCATGGAATTATCATCATAGCTTCATAAACTCACATAAAATCATATACCCATAATCAAAATAGCATAATAGAACACAATTTCAACATTATTTCATCAAAAGATTCATGAAAGTAGAAGAAATTATACAACCCATAACCACTAAATTTCTCATAAATCCTATATGGTGAAATTAATCTAACCCCCATACCTCTAATTAGTCTTCGAACCTAGCACATACAAGCTTGAATCTCCTTCCCTTTGATTCTTAAAGCTTTCCTCTTCTTCTCTCTAGATCCCCTTTTTCTTCTCTCTTGCCTCTTTCTCAAAACTTAGCAAACGATTTTCTAACCCTAAATCATGAAGACTATCACTTATTTATATTCACTTGTTTGAGTTTGATTCACTTAACTCTTATTGGGCTTAGTCACTATTCTTCCTCATAAAGAAAACACTATGCAATTACTTTATTTAAACCCCCCTTTTTATTTATATACTTCTATTCTCTTAACTCCTCAAAGTTTCTACTAACTTCACAAAAATACCCTCCACACCTAAATTACTAAAATACCCTTCACTCTTAAATTACCAAAATACCCTTTACTCGTTAATCTCTAATAAAAATCAACTAATCCATCAATTCAAACACATCAAATAAACAAATAGATAATAAATAATTAAAATAATAATAAACTAAAAATCAGGATGTTACAACTCCTCCCACTTAAAGAATATTTGTCCCTGAAAATTACCTGAAGGAAATAACTCTGGATAAGATTCCTTCATCCGACTCTCCGAGTCCCATATTATGCTCTCTCATGTAGGTCCTCCCCAAATCACTCTCATTGCTCTGATGCTCTAGTATCTCATATCCTCCACTCGACTAAAGGGGTTCCTCACCTAATTGTTTTCGCACCTATTTACCGAGTTTGGCTAACATGATAACTAGTTTTAGCTATAAATTGTTGATAAAGTCTGTAGTAGTTCTCTATATGTTTGTATCGTAAAAATGTTTCCAAAATGTTTCTCACCCAGCAGAGATCTCCTTTCTCCACCACGAGCCATCACCAAGCCTTCCCTTCCGCCGATGCGACCACCACCCAAGCCACCACAACAAAACAATGAAATGGCTGTCAAGGTTGTTTCCCCCAACTCAAATCCGAAAACAGTGCTTCAATCTCAATCCCTCATGGCTGCTTCCCCACCTTCATGGTTGGCACCCACCCATCCACTTCAAAAGCCACCTTGGAAATTCTATAACTTGCATATATCTTCCCTTTCAGATCTGACGACTTCTGTTTATTTGCTTTTTGTTTTGTGTTTTTGTTTTATGTTTGCACTTGTTGTGTTTGAAGAAAAAAAAACCTCAGAGGGGTGTTGTCTTTTGGAACAAATTAGTGTGTTTTTTTTTGCATTCTGTAGTGACAGAAGAAGCTCAAGGGCCTGACAACCATTGCAACCCTCTCTATAATCATCAAGTATCTTTTGAACATTCAAGAAAAGTGGTCAATCTTGAGACCAAATACAGTCGAATTGCGCGAACACAAGTCAAAGAAATCATTCATAATTGGATTTGGAGAAATACTGTGGATTCTCAATCACATATTGCCATTGTCCTTGTTTTTAAGAGATTGGATGAGTGGCTGTTAGGATGTTGTTATTGGTTTTGTTGTGTCTTTTTGGCTTTTGAAAAAACCTATGTATTGTCGATTATGCGTATGTAGACTTTTATTTTAGTATTGCTCCTAGACTATGGATAGGGAATGCCTTAATTCCAGTGTCTCATGTTATTTATTTGTAACGTTGTTTTTCTATGAAATGAAGTTGTTTTACCTTAAAAAAAAGAAGAGAGCCCAAACTTATTATATCATTAATTTATTCCATGTATGTCTATATATTTTATTTGATGATGATGTTAATGTAAGTTGATTATAAAATCCTGTTGAATTAAAAAAAATTGCTGTCAATTTTAATTTGTCATTTTAAACTGTATTGTTACATTTTAATTATGTCATCTTTATAAATCGAATCTGCATAATGGTATGATATTGGGGTATTTCGGATTATACAATCTAAAACCAATCTAACATAGTTCGGATTATGAAATCCGAAAATCCTCCATCACCACAAAGAAATAAAACATTGGCATACAATGTAGGCGGTGGAATTAAGCTCAAATACATTCAGGATTTTATAATCCAAAAAAATGTAAAATACGCTCTTTTTTTTCTCATTAGCTGACAATTTCCTAGTCATGATGATTTTACCCCAGGTTTCTATCAAATATTCTGAAACATGTGTGATATTGAGGTGTTTGAAGTCGAATGTTCATGGCTTAAGACAAATGTTTCCCTTCAAATTTGAACTCAAAAAATATAGTTTTGATCTTGAAAGGAGATACACATATAAAGGAAGGGATATAATAATATTTGCTATTATATATTACTGTGTAACATATACATGTATATATACATAAGAAATGAAGTAATGTGTGATTGCATCATTGATGCAGTATCAACACAATAATAAGGGAATAAATACATAACGGTAATAAAGCTATGACTTTGAGCTATAATTAAAAGATACTAATTACTGTACATTTCAAATTCAACTTTGCTGAGTGTTGACTTGTGTATCTCTAATACGCCCCCTCAAGATGAAGTTACCATCTGTAACTTTCATCTTGGATGTGAGATCATGAAAACGGCTGGTTGGAAGTGGCTTTGTGAGAATGTCAGCGAGTTGGTCTTTTGTTGAGACATATGATACTTGAAGTTTACCAGCTTGGACTTGTTCTCTTACAAAGTGATAGTCCATAGAGATATGCTTCATACGAGAGTGGAAAACTGGATTAGAACACAAATATGTAGCACCTACATTGTCACAAAGAAGTTTAGGTTTGTGTTGAATGGGTATCTTGAGTTCGAAGATAAGATTGGTGAGCCACATTAGTTCAGCTGTAGCAGTAGCCACTGCACGATATTCTGCCTCGGTAGATGATCTTGCTACTGTACGTTGTTTCTTCGAAAACCAAGATATTGGGTTGCCACCAAAAAATATTAAATATGCTGAGGTAGAAGTGCGGTCATCCTGATTGCCTCCCCAGTCTGCATCAGTGTATGCTAGTAATTGAAAAGAGGATGGCTTCTTAAGCATAAGACCAAAATTAATTGTGGATTTGAGATAGCGCATGAGCCGTTTGACATGTTGCAGATGTGTTGTTGTGGGTTTGTGCATAAACTGTGAGAGCTTATTGATGGCAAATGATAGATCTGGTCTTGCAAGATTAAGATACTGCAGTGCACCTATTATTTTCCTGTAGTGTGTTGCATCTACATTCGCGCTTCCATCATTCAAAGATAAAGTAGCAGTTGATGAGAGTGGAGTTGGAGAAGGTTTTGCATCTGCCATGTCAAACTTTTCAAGAATGTCTCGAATAAACTTATGTTGAGAAAGTAGCAAACCTGATTGGAGAGGGATGATTTCAACACCTAAGAAATAGTGTGGAGATCCCATATTCTTAAGTGAAAAGCGATTTGATAACGACCCAATAAAAGTTTGTAGGAACTTGGAATCATTTCCAGTAAGGAGGAGGTCATCCACATATACGAGAAAGTAAGCAAGCGTTCCACCGGTAGCATAAATGAAAAGAGAAGGATCACTAATACTCATAATGAACCCATAGGATGTAATAAACTCCTTCAGTGCCTCGTGCCAAGCTCTTGGTGCTTGTCTAAGCCCGTAAATTGCCTTATGGAGTTTGCACACATGCTTGGGGTGTTGGGCATCTTTTAGACCAGGTGGTTGTTCCATATATACTTCTTCCTGAAGTGTTCCTTGTAGGAATGCATTGTTGACATCTAGTTGATGCATAGGCCACTTATTTGCAAGAGCAATGGTGAGAATGAGTTTGATTGTTTGTGGTCGAACTACAAGAGCAAAAGTCTCATGAAAATCAACCCCTGGACATTGAGTGAAACCCTTTGCAACAAGTCGTGCCTTGTAACGAGCTATGGATCCATCAGAATTTCTCTTGATGCGAAATAACCACTTGCATTCAACAATGTTTTGATTTGGTGGAGCTGGAACTAAAGACCAAGTTCCATTTTTTATAAGTGCATCAAACTCTTCAGAAATGGCTTGACGCCAATGTGCATATTGCATGGCTTGTCGAATATTAGAGGGCTCAAGGTTTTCTAGTAATGGATGGTTGGAAACATGGTAAAGTTTTTTTGGTTTGAAAATGTTGTTCTTTGATCGTGTAACCACGTGATAGTCATGATTAGAATCTGTTGCATGGTTATTTTCATGAGAAGTAACATGAGGGGAGGAGGAGCAGGGAGATGCATTACCTGGTAAATTTTCTGAACACATAGGAGCTTCTGAGCACAAAGGACTTGCAGATTGTTGTGAATTTGGTGTTTGGAGAGTAGGTGATGAGTTGATGTGTTGAGGTAGAGGAAGTATTGTGTGGGGCGCTTGATATAAATTGATAGGTAATTCTGGTGGGGGTGGTTTAGGGCTGGTAAGACTTGTGTATGGAAATTTATTATCATAGAAGGATACATGCCTTGATGTATAGATTTTGTGAGTGATTGGATCGAAGCATTGATAAGCATATTGAGAGGTTGAATATCCTATGAAGATGCATGGGGTGGATCTTGGTTGTAGTTTATTGGAGGTGTACGGTTTTAACCATGGGAAGCAAAGACATCCAAATGAGTGAAGATGAAGTGGATTTGGTTTGGTGTGATGTAGAATTTGATATGGTGACTTCATTTTTAGGTTTGGTGTGGGCAACCTATTGATTAAATAAGTGGCTGTTTTGAATGCAAAAGACCAAAAGATTGGAGGCAGCTTAGCATGATAAAGTAAAGCTTTCCCTGTTTCTACAATATGACGGTGACGTCTTTCAGCTGTTGCATTAAGTTCAGGTGTATGTGGTGGGGTGGTGAAATGGGATATGCCATGAGCAGATAAGAATGATTTTAGTTTTATAAATTCACCTCCATTGTCAGAATATAAAGAAACTATTGGAAATTTAAAGAATTTTTCAACAACATTCTTAAATTGAGAAAAAACAAAAGAGACATCTGATTTATTTTTTAATGGAAACAACCAAGTGTACTTGGAGAAATGATCAACAAAAACAAGATAATAGAGAAAACCATCTAAAGACCTAGTGGGAGTTGGTCCCCATACATCTGTATAGACAATTTCAAGAGGTTGTTTGCTGATTAAACTCGAACTTGAGAAAGGCAATTTATGACTCTTGACACTGCTACACGAGACGCAAAATTGATCTTGAGGCTCTTGTAACTTATTGTGGACGCTTAGATGTCTCATAATGCGTTTGGAAGGATGATCAAGGATGTGATGCCATGGTTGAGTAGAAGTGGATGTGGTAATTAGAGCAGTGGGTGTGGATGATGGGTGGGGCATATGGTAGAGGCCATTCCTATGCAGTCCTTTGAGCAGAGGCACTTGTGTCTTCAGATCCTTTACCAAGAAATGATTAGAAAAAAATTCAACAGAGACAGGGTTAGTTTGACAAAGAGAGGAAACAGATAACAATTTCTTTGTTATTGTGGGAACATGAAGCACTTCAGATAAATGTAAAGTATGTGAGTTTGTATGTAAGACTGTATTACCAGTGTGAGTGATAGGTGCTCCTGACCCATTTCCAACTATTAAGTGATCAGCTCCATGATATGGGTTGGTGAGATGAAGACCATCAAGATCATTAGTGATGTGGTGAGTAGCTCCTGAGTCTATAATCCAATCAGATCCTGAGCCATATGGTGCATGTCGAACATGATGAGCAGAAGGGCCTGTGTTGCGCTTTTGGTTTGGATAGCCATGCAATTTGTAACAGATCTTGGCAGTGTGCCCAGATTTCTCACAGTATTGGCAGATGACACGCTTGTTTGATCCAGGAGATGTAGATCTGTTATTGGTAGATGAGCCTTGTTGAGCAGGATTGTAACCACGTTTGTGGTAGTGTTGTCTACCTTTTTGTGCAGAGAGAGCAGTAGGTACTGGAGTTGGTGTTTCTTCATCTCTATGTAAATAACTTTCATAATCTGTGAGGAGATCATGCAGCTCCTCAAATGTGATAGGATTTTCACGTGTCCGAAGAGCAGCAGACACTTCTTTGTATTCTGATCCAAGGCCATTGAGGGTGTGGATCACAAGATCAACATCATCAACCGTGGAGTTGATGACAGCGAGTTCATCTGACACAGATTTGATACCATTAAGGTATTCTGCAATTGATAAAGAGCCCTTTTTGAACCTGGTAAGACGCTCTTTCAGATGCATTATGCGAGATCTGGTTTTGCTTGCATACATCTTGTTGAGGATGTCCCATGTTTGTTTGGATGTTTTGACATTCCCAAGCATAGTGATGACACTTTGGTCCACCGAGGAGATGATGGCATGTAGGATCAGTTGATCCTGTCTGGTCCAGTAATTGTAATCACTGTGAGCAGCAGCAGGGCACATTTTTGTGCCATCAACAAAGCCAACTAGGTCGTAGCCTACAAGGAGGGCATTGATTTGGACTTTCCATGCAGGAAAATTTGAACCAGTGAGTTTGATGGATGATTGAGTGTTCAACACCATCACATTTTTGTTGTCTGCAAGGGGAATGGTATGACCATTAGAGGTTGTAGATGAAGACATGGTTACAACAGGGATTGGATCGATGCTGTTAAGCAAGATACTACTGATACCATATAAAGGAAGGGATATAATAATATTTGCTATTATATATTACTGTGTAACATATACATGTATATATACATAAGAAATGAAGTAATGTGTGATTGCATCATTGATGCAGTATCAACACAATAATAAGGGAATAAATACATAACGGTAATAAAGCTATGACTTTGAGCTATAATTAAAAGATACCAATTACTGTACATTTCAAATTCAACTTTGCTGAGTGTTGACTTGTGTATCTCTAATAACACATACCTCCATGAAGAATTGAAGTTTGATTGCATTATGTAATGTTTTTTAAGTTCTTGCAAATCGTATCAAACACATGCTCAACAAATGCATCTCTGAAAATCAATCAGCTTTTGTGTTGGGTTGTTCTATTTTGGATAATGCTATATGGCTACTATTCAAATAGTGCACTTCATGAACAGCAAGACAAAAAGTAATCAAGGTGAAGTTGCTCTTAAACTAGGTATATTTCGATGAAATATTAAAGAATATGGGTTTCAATGAGACATGGATTCAGTTGATTATGCTATGTGTGGAAACATTCGACTATTTAGTTCTAATGAATGGAGAGGTTGGTCCATTATTTCAAGAAAAGGACTCGAACAAGGTGACCCGTTATCATTGTATTTATTTATATTGTGTGTTGAAGGGTTATTTTATCTAATAAGAAAGGTGAAAGGGAAATGAGATATTCATATATAGTGTGTGCATATGCCCTAATTCCCCGATTGTATCACATCATCTTTTCGCAGATGATTGCTTCTTATTTTTTAAAGCAGATGAAGGTGAAGCGGATGAAATGAAAGATATTATTGTCACCTATGAGAACCCTTCAGAACGAACAATCAATTTCAAAAAGTGTGATATATATTAATTTATAACATAAATGTTGATGCAACTATCAGGAACTCTACTTCTAATATTTTTGGTGTGCGACAAGTACTGGGAACTGATAAGTACCTTGGAGTACCTTCGATTATTGGAAGAAGTCGTACGACAACTTTATTAAAGATAGAGTGTGGAAGAAAATAAATTCCTGGAGTTGCAAGTGTTTGTCTCAAGCTGGGTGAGAGGTGCACATCAAATTAGTACTCCAAGCCATACCATCCTATATTATGAATATCTTTGTTCTCCCAAAATAATTTTTTTTATGATATTGAGAAAATGCTAAATATAGTAGGGGCAGAACCGGCATAGATCCAACAACATTTACCGGATGTCATGGGAGATTAAGTATACATAAAAATGATGGGGGCTTAGGCTTCAAAACTCATCGTGCATTTAATTTTTTCCATGTTGGGAAAACAGGCTTGAAAATTCATGACTAATTGGGATTTTTTTAGTCACTAAATTATTTTAAAGCTAGATATTTTCCACGTGGAAATTTCTTGACTCGAAGTTTGGACATAATCCAAGTTTTGTTTAGAGAAGTATCTCGAATTTTAAAGTTGTGGTGCGGGATGGGTATGGGGGGAGTATAGGGTCCAAATTAAATATTCCCTTATGGGAACCAAACATGTTGGGGGACGGTACAACTCTAATGAAACCGCATAATTTACATCCTCATCTAGGTTATCTTCTAATTTCAGACATTTTGATGAATAACAGGAAAATTTGGAATGTTGGCTTATTGCATGCATTGCTAGAACCAAATCAAGTAGTGAAAGTGCTAAGCACACCGATTTTGGATTCGGTAATTCATGACAAGGGAACATGGAAATATGAGAAAAATGGTATATACGAAGTCAAAAGAGGATATAGAGAAATTATGCAAAATCATTCGACTCATATTAGTATAACAAACCGTGTTTAAGGAAATTTTTCCTTAATCTAGAATATAAAGGCACCTCCGAAATTCAAAAATCTTGAGAATTTGCAAAAATTGCTTGCCAACTCGTGTGAGATTGCATGTAGATGAGTTAACTGTCTGAACACTTATGCTTTAGGCAATGTCCGGATCAGGATAACATGCATGTTTTATTCGGTTGCATGAACGGTGTGAAATGTTGGCAAAAACCGATTGCAAACTTTTATAAATGCAATGTTGATACGTCGTTTTCAAGGGATAGAAACAGAGTGGGTATCGACATGTGCATTCGTGATGATCAAGTTAGTCATGTGCTAGCTTAAAGTCGATGGTTTTCTCCACTTCTTGGTGCAGACAGACAAGGGTGAAGCCATGAGATTATTATGTCCATTAAGATGGATCAAGGACCTACATCTTAATAATATGATGAGTTTATCATAAGAGATTGTAGGAGTACTTTTACTTCTTTTTTCACAAACTTGTATGTTAAGTTTATTTGAAGACAAATAAATGAGGTTGTTCATAGTCTTTCAAGAGCGGACACATATTTAGTTAGTATCCAAATTTTTATTGATATTTCCACGTATATCCAAAGTATTATTGTTAATCAAATGAGATAATTTACTTCTGAAAAAAAAATGTTAGCATGAAATATCATTTCTTTTAGCAGAGTTTTCTCCTATTGCCTGCTGTGCTTTCATATGATTTGCAGCGAAAAAATCAGTGTACGAAATATCATCAATTGTTTAATATATAACTCAGATGCAGTAATGCTGATAATGTTTCAATTATTTAGTTTTTTAGATTAAATATTGACTCTTGAAAACAATATCATTCAAATGGGGACAGAGAGAAAGATCAAAGCTAATTATGATGCGGATAAATTATATTAAATAGCTTGGCCACGCTTGAGAGGGACTATGCAAAATTCAAATTCAAAAGAAAATAAAAAATGTGCTTGTAATTAAGATTCGTAAATTTTCAATTAAAGTTCTTGCTCAAATTATTTGAAATATGAAAATAAAAAAAATATTACAAAAAGAAAGAGAATGAAAAAGAAATCATATGTACTAAAAATAAGATAATTTTAAAAAGGAAAAAAGAATAAAAATGAAGTAAAGGTTTTCCTTTAAAAAATTAATTACGGATATGGTAAAATCCTAGGTTTGACCCAATGATATATCATAAGTCATTAGATCAAAGATTTGACAACTCACTTTTTAACACAACCAATTGGATCTATAATACAGAGACGAAACATGTTTTGTTTCGTCTGATTTTAATCAGACGGCAAAAGATTTTTGTATACAGCAAATTAATAATTTCTTAGCAATACAAATCCAAAATCTGATATCAAAATTGTCTCTTATGTCAAATGACAAAAAGGAAAATAAAATACAACAAAATCATAAATTTGCCTAGTACTACTAAAAAGTGTGGCTAATTTCTACCCAAAAAAAAAAAAAGTGGCTAAGTGCAAAGCACTAAGCAAGTCATGCACATGCATGAATGGAAATGAGATTTTTGTCTCTTAAACAAATACCCTTTAGTCCCAATGAAAAGGCAAATGAGGTAAGAAAGAGAATCATATACCTATTATAAAAAATGGTCGTATATATTATAATAATTAAAATAATAATACCTCACCTATTATCAAAAGGGTCAAATATATTAAATTACTAAAATAATAATTAAAATATCTAATTTAAACAAATTGGTAAAATAAACACCACTTTCTTTGCTTCTTCTTGAATTCAAAAATCAACTTTGAAGATCCTAAAGATTCTTGATGAAATCTGTGGGATACTGCTTTCCAAACTGTCAAATATCCTATCAGGATTATGTATCTTTTTTGACCATGATAGTCTCATTTAAAATGTCACATTTTGATTTTGATTCATTACAATTATATTCCTCTAGCTTTATATTCTCTTTTTTCATTCACCTTTTTTCTCACTTTTTGGCTTGAAAAATATTATCTTTCAAGTAATGGGCATGGCTGCAGAGAATCAGTTTCATGTTTTGGCTGTTGATGATAGTATTATTGATAGAATGTTGATTGAGAGGCTCCTCAAAACTTCTTCTTTTAATGGTACTTTTCTTGTCTATTGTTTTTTTTATCTCTTTTAATATAGATTTATATTTTTATATTTTAATGTTGTTTGTATAGTCCATTATTTTTTGGTTACTAAGTTTGATGCATGATAATGATTTTTGTTGTTTTGTATTGAAATCACAGTTACTACAGTGGATTCTGCTAGTAAGGCCTTGAAATTTCTTGGTTTGCTTGAGGATGAAATGAGGACTTATGACACTCCTATTGCTTCAGAAATTAATCAGGTTTATTTTCTTACTGAATTGATAAATATTATGGATTAAACCATTTTATAAGATAAGTTTGTATTGATCTTTGATTCAATTATTCATGCAGGATGTAGATGTAAATCTGATTATAACAGATTACTGTATGCCAGGGATGACCGGCTATGATCTGTTGAGAAAAATCAAGGTAGGTTTTTGAGATATTTTTCTAAGACTTTTAAATCAAATTGCTTTTTGCCACTTCTTATTTGATTAGTCTATTTTCAATTTCATTAATTTTTGCCACAATTTTGTGCTCACTTTTGAAATTTGAATGCATCAAAAAAGTTTGGTGAAATCATTTTGCTTTTCTATTTAGGAAACAATTTGAAAAATAGGATCTTATTTCTTAAATACAAGTGATATGAATTTAAAGTAATTTGAATGTATATTCTCTAACATTTTTTTACGATTGTATATTCTTTAACTTGTTGTTTAAACTAATAAAAGTTCATTGATCTGCAGGAATCCAAATCTTTCAAAGACATACCTGTTGTGATAATGTCCTCAGAGAATGTTCCATCTAGGATAAACAGGTGAGGAAATTGTATACCAATAACACGATTAACCTAATATCGAATTGTCTATGCAGTTGCGAGCAGAAGATATCGTGATTTTTTTTTTATAAAATCTAATATCAAATTAATTATTTTAAAAATGCAAAGTCTCATATTATGGACTATATTTCAAATATGACTAGACCTAACCAATTGTTTGTAATTGTATCAGATGTTTGGAAGAGGGGGCTGAAGAATTCTTCCTCAAACCAGTTCAACTATCAGATGTAAGCAAGCTGAAGCCACA
>Ga0315915_1001642_pt1 | contig 27352 bp, 8 predicted proteins | sample MpolbnodulesMG_FD_207738 | JGI IMG/M metagenome (GOLD analysis project Ga0315915, IMG submission 207738) | Medicago polymorpha root nodule microbial communities from Los Angeles, California, United States - branched nodules | ecosystem: Host-associated > Plants > Roots > Nodule | place: USA... | reverse complement strand
GATTCCAAACCGAACCAAAAAGAGTACAATGTAAAAATAAATGAGTGGATGTTTCGATAAAACCACAACCATCAACACAAATTTGAGCGTCAAAGTCTAAAACATGTCGCCTATGAAGATTGTCCTTTGTAGGAAGTCTATCATGAAACAAACACCACACAAAAAGCACCACCTTCAAAGGGACATCCTTATGCCAAATAGAAGGCGCTGCCACCACATTATCAACGTGAACTTGAGCTAAAAGAGTATTGTATGCACTTCGAATTGTATAAGAAGAAGAATCCGCGTTCCACTTCCAATTATCCTTTCTGTGAACCTGTAAAGAAACATTTTGAAGTAAAAGCCTAAGTTCCCCTACCGACTCCTCCTCCCACGCAAACAACCTACGCCTCCACCTCCACGCCTCACCCTCTTCTTCCCAACCTAAAGCTCTCATCGCCGCCACTGTCTCCCCCTTTAGTAACGGCAACTCATACAACCTACTAAATCTATCACGTAACGGCAACTCGCCCACCCAAACATCCAACCAAAACAACGCATTAGAACCATCACCCAAAGAGTGTCTGACATTACTATGAAACCACCCCTCCGAGCGCAAGGTCGATATATTCCGTCGCCACGTGGAACCATCACGACCTCCAACACACAAGTGACTGTCCTCCAGCCCATTCCGAGCCGCCAACACCCTAAACCACAAGCTATCCCTATCCGCCAACACCACTTCCCTAATAACGGTAAATTAAATTCTTTTATTCTCCTTACCCCCAAACCTCCAACCTCCTGACTCCGACAAATAGAATTTCAATCAACCCAAATAATTTTCATGTGGTCTGCCCACCACCCACCACCACCCCCCCCAAAAAAAAAGGAAATATTTAAAATAGATTCAATAGAGGAAACAATACCTGACGGAGCTTTGAAAAAAGAAAGGGCATAAACAGGTAGGGACGACAGGACAGACTTCAGTAGTACCAAGCGACCACCCAAGGACAAGTGTTTCGATTTCCAACCCGACAGTCTAGAATTAATACGGTTAATGAGAGGCTGCCAAAACACCAATCAACTAGCATTCTCACCAATAGTCAAACCAAGATACATAAAAGGGATGGTACCAAGCTTGCAATTCAAAACCATTGCCGCTTCTGACAACCATGAACATTAACCCCTACCAAAAGACTCTTAGAGAAATTCACCTTAAGACCAGATAGTTCTTCAAAGAGCAATAAAATGGCACGCATAGCTTTAATATTAGCCCAAGATTTTTCACAAAGAATTGTCATCCGCAAATTGAAGATGCGACACCACCACAGGATCATGGCTGCCCACCTTATAACCATAGAAGAGATTGTTTGCAATCATAGCTTCCATCAGCACATTAAACCCTTCCACCACCAAAATAAACAAGAAATGTGAAATAGGGTCCCCTTGCCACAAACCCCTACCTAAAGAAAACTCATATGTTGGAGACCCATTAACTAACACCGAAGCAGTGGCCGTCCCCACACATTCCTTAATCCATTTTCGCCAAAGAGTTGGAAAATCCATTTTCACCACCACTTCCTCCAAATAATTCCAATCAATGGAATCGTAAGCTTTCTCAAAATTAACCTTAAAGAGTAAGAGATCATTTTTTCATTTACGAGCATCATCAACTACCTCATTAGCCACCAATATCCCATCAAGAATCTGACGACCTTTAATAAAAGCTGACAGAGCATCAGGAATAACAGAGCTAATTACAGAGCGAAGCCTATTTGCAAGGACCTTTGCCATATTTTATACATGCTTCCAACCAACGAAATAGGCCGAAAATCATTAAGGCGTTGTGGGCTATCAACCTTTGGAATAAGAGCAATAAACGTGCTATTTATTCCTTTGGCCAATTTTCCGTTCCTATGAAATTCAACTAAAAGACGCATCACATCATTCTTCAGCATATCCCAAAAATCTTTTAAAAACCCAAAAGAAATTCCATCAGGACCAGGACTTTTAAAATTATCACAGTCCCACACAGCGGCCTTCACCTCCTCCAATGTGAAAGGTTTAATCAAATCTACCCCTTCAAGAACACTTAATTATCGAAAATGCAGTCCTTTCATACTGGGGCGGTTTACTCTGTGAGCTTGGAAATGAGAGGAAAAATTATTATACACTGTTGCTCGGACATTGTCAACCCCTTCAACCAACACACCATCGACTAGAAAAAACGGAATAGCATTCCGATGACTCCTATTAGACAAAATATTGTGAAAGAACTTTGAATTCGCATCCCCTTCGCGTAACCATTGCAGTCGCGACTGTTGCCAACAAATACTAGAATTAATCCGAGATAACGAAAACAACTCCTCTGATAATCCATGCATTTCTTCGATCTCCTCCTCCAACAAGTCTAAGGTCTCGCCCTTCACCTCAATTGCCTCAATTATGTCCCTCAACGAATTAATTCTAGTTGGTAAATTTTTTGAATGATGACTATGCCACTCCTTTAACGCTAATTTGATCAACTTTAATTTTTCTTTCAATACATAACCACCCCAGCCTTCCAATTGAAAAGTACTTCATGTTTCTCGGACAAAAGAATTATAACCTGTAAAGTTCTCCCAACATTTTAACATATGCACCGGTTTTGGTCCCCAATTTGCAACATCAATACACAACTGAATAGGGCAATGATCTGACAATCCCCGCGACGAGGCCATCTAAAAGCAATTAGGCCACGTCGAACACCATCTATCTGACAACAAAAACCTATCAATCCGGCTCATCGACCTTCCATCCCCTCGATACCAAGTGAACCGACGCCCCCGAAGAGGTAAATCAACAAAACAATTATCATCAATCATGGCATTGAAACTTGCACTGCCTGCATGATTAACAACGTTGCCCACACTTCTTCTTTCCTCCGAGCAACGAACCGCATTGAAGTCTCCACAAACACAAACATTTTCATCCAACATAGTTGCCATTCGAGCAGAAATGTTATGCCAAAGAACTTGTTGACGATTAGAATCACACGGAGCATAAACATTTAGAAGAGTGAATGTCACACCAGTCTTCATAAATTTACCTCGAATACCTAACACATGCTCCAAATTAAAAGAAGACCACACCTCGACCTCATTACAGTTCCAAAGCGTTACTATACCTCCCAAAGCACCAATCGAAGGTTGATATGAAAAATGAACATTATTATCATTCCAAATAGCTTTACACACCAAATCATTAACAACGGACAACTTCGACTCTTGTAAACACAAAATAAATAGATTTTTCTCCCTCACCATCTGACGCACTTCCCTCCTTTTTTTCGAAGGTGCGAAGGTGCAATGATGTATAATAACAAAAAGGCTTAATTGCAGTTTTAGCCCCCTAATTTTTCCAAAGTTGCGATTTTGGCCCCCTAAGAAAAAAAACTACAAAACAGCCCCCTAAGTTTTGCAATTGTAGTAGTTTTGGCCCCAAGACTGATATTGACTTGGTCTAAGCTGACGTGGCACCCTAAGTGAGGTGCCACGTGTTATTTTTTATTTTATATTTTTGCCTTGGGGAGCCAAAACTGCTACAGTTGCAAAACTTAGGGGACTGTTTTGTAGTTTTTTTTCTTAGAGAGCCAAAATCGCAACTTTAGGAAAGTTAGGGGGCTAAAACTGCAATTAAGCCTAACAAAAATTATCTTTGTATATTAGTAGAAAAATATAGTCAAAGTAAATTAAATCAAAATTACACATTTTCAAATGAGTTATCTATTACGGGACAGATGAAGTACTACTAGATAGGGTTGAATATGAAAGTGAAAGATAAATGGCCGCACGTGGCATAATAGTTAGGATATGAGGAAGATAGAGAAACGAAAAAGAGAATTGGCATGATCCGGAAAACATGCCTATATGAGTCTGTCAGGTCCTACAAAGAATTCGAATTCCCGGGCACTTGGGGATTTGGCATTGCCTTACATAAAGAGCACAATGAAATCCCCACATGTGCCTTTCAAAAGTGAGCTTCCACCTCTTATCTTCTTTTTATTCTCTCTCTCCTTGCCTTGTTATTATTTGTCTATCTTTTTTTCCCACTTGTTTCCTGCGATAATCTTCAATTAGGAACAACATAAGCAAAATTGTGATATATTACAACTTAATTTTCCTTTTTGTCCAAATATACCCCTTTTATCAAACTCTTTTAGAATAGGTAAATGAAGACTTAGAAAAACTATAAATGGATTATAAAAAAATTAAGAGATTAATGAGTTAGATTCAAATATGATTTATGATAGAATAAGATTAAGATGTTAATGAATTAGATTCAAATATGATTTATGATAGAATATTATGTTACTTTGATCCATACTGCCGATTCCACTTAGTGGAATAAAACTGTTTTTAAGGATGGGAAAAAGTTTGGTTGTAGTTGTTGTTTAGAAGAATATGTCACATGCTTATTTATTTATAAAAAATTAAAAGAAAAAAGTCAGGGAGAAAAGAAATGAAAGAATATCTAAATTAATTGATTTGATTCTCGTCATTAATTTGTATGAGGGTCGATAAATAAACAAATATATAAATAAATGTTGACAAAGTCCAAGAAAGAAATAGATTGAAGGTAAGTGAAGGAGGACATCCATAGAGGAACGAGTATTGTTTTGTGGGCAGGTGGTGGAACGGGACCATGACAACACAATTCATTTTCATGTGTGCTTAGGAAAATCAAGGGAAGCAACAAGATGCATACGTCCCAAATTTGTCGCCATTTCATCTCATTTCTTTTACATGGCTTAACGCTTTCTCCAAACTTTTTTCCTTTTTTAATTTGTTGGCTAGCTCTTAATTGTTTTATCGATGATTAAGGGAAAGTATATATATGTGGTTGCCAACTTAGATTAATATATTCTCTCAAAAAAAACTTAGATTAATATAAAAAGTTAATAAATGTGCACCTTCGAAAAGATAAAAATATTCATTTTCCCATATTCGAACAAGTTTAAAATAAAAGATAATTTACTAAATTGCACTCAATAAAACATTCCAAAAATTGTTTCCTAAATTTACTAAAATAAGTTTATGTTTAAAATGTGTTTAAATAGTAACAAATGAATATTCTTGTCCAAATAAAAAGATACACACTTGCTAACTTTGATCTTAATTTTTTTAGGCTGGTCTAAGTTAACAACCACACACACAAGGTTGTTAATTTACACTCAACTAAAAATATTAAGAAGCAAGTTAACAAGCTAGAGTCGTTTACCTTAGATAAAAAAACACTTGCTATTATTCAAACCAATTTTTAATAGAAGTGTAATTTTATAAATTTATTTGAATTGAGCCATGAATTTCGACTGCACACCCTTTTGATCACCAACATGGCTGTTGCAATGAAATTGGAAGCTCTACTCTCATAGTAAAAATAGGCCACTAGTAAAAAGACAATCTTATATTTAAATTGAAAATAACATTCGTATAACAATTATTAATAACCGAAATCAAAATTAGCAATTATTTTTACTAAGGAACACTTTATTTTTACTTAAAAGTAGAAACATGGAACATGTTTTTTTACTAAGAAATAGAAACACGCAACATGATTTTTTTCTCTTTGAGTGGGGATGCATATTGGGTAATACTCTTTTTTCTTAAGGTCCATTACTTTGTGAGACCCAACTTAGTTGAGTTTATTTGCACTCCTAAAAAAACGGGCTTGATCACCAACCGTAGCATGAACAGCTTCATTGCCGCCTGCCTTCACCATTGGTGCTTTTTTTTCTTTTCTTTTCGAGAAGTAAGGTATAGATTGTGGTAAAGATCATGTGATGTTTCAGTAGAGTTTTTTTTTTACATTTCAATAGAGTTTTTTAATCTTAACCATTTAATATATCTAATGATTGTTATTGATACTTCTCATGTCTCACAATAAACATTAGTTCTGACCAAATATGCTCCTTATAAAATAGAACCCAAAGCAAATATCACGATCAAATTTTGTATTTAAATAATGTCCAATAATATTTCTATTAAATTAAGATTTAACTAATTTTTCAAGTTAATGATTTAAATAATATAAGAGATAAAGTTGTTAATACAATAGCTTGTTAATAGTTAGTTTAGATTTAGTTATGTTAGTTATCATTGTTAGTTTTTTTTTTAGATGTAATTATCATTGTTAGTTGTTATTTTCTTCTCATTTTCATATGGACTTGTATGTATAAATAGGGTTTAATGTATTCTTGTTAAGAAAAAAAAAAAATCTGCAAAAACTCAAATTAAAAAGAGTAACAGGAAAAAAAACCCTATTACAATGTATTCATTGGTATTCAATTAATCAAATCATCAATAATATTTGTTCATTAGTTTTCTATGCTTTACTATCATCTATGAATTTTATCAGGAATTATAATATGGTGTTAGAGTGATAATTATTCCACAACTTTCTTTTTCAATATTTTCGTTTGAAACCTCATTCATTTATTTTTACTTCTTTCTATTTGATTCTTGAAGTTTTTGATCAAGATTCTAAGTTTTTTCAGATTTGTCTTTTGTGTTATGGTTGATTTTTATCTCCAAAATACTCAAAGTGTAGTCTACCGAAACTTCAAATCATAACCATCTATTATGGCATCATGTTCAATTATGAGGCAACTATAAACTTGGGAAGATACTTCTTATTCTTCTTCTACGTCTTGGTATTTTCGTTTATATTGTTGAACTCTACCTCATTGCTTTATAAATGTTCTCTTGAACATGGAGGGAACTTGTTTTGATTCTGCTGTAATCAGAGTAAAAATGGTTTAGGAAAAAGTAGATTACTAAGTTGAATCGCGTATTAGGTTTCTCTCTTAAAGATGTTTCGGTGCACTGTCTAAAGTTGTACAAACAAACTATCAGGCATGACTTCCCTAGAATATGAAAGAAAGAAATCACCCTTAAACTTATTAGATCCTCAAATAAGATATTGTGAAAACTCTAATATGGTACATTCATATTTCTTTAGTGGATTTTGATTTTAATAATGTTTAGTTTAAAATTTAGATTGCTTTATTTTGTAGTTGTATATGCTCCTTATTTTTAGTTTCTTATTGGACCTTTTTAGCTCATCATTGGACCTTATAGGTGACGGGTCAAGGCGTATGTATAAATAACAATTTAGTTATCATTAATTTTCATTTGATTAATACATGCATTTTCTATATTCAATCATTGATTGAAGTGAGAGCTAGTTTTGCTCCTCTGGTTTTTGAAAGAACCAATTGTAGATCCTTATGTAGAACATATAACTTATAATAGATCTGCAATTAATTTTATTACAGATCTTGAATGTGACAATTTTTTATCACACTTCTCATCTAAAATTCCATTTTGTGTGTTTTCTTTTGTGTACTCTTAGCTTGTTGAATTTTCTTGTATTTTCCATCGTTTTTTACCTAATTAAAGAAAATTACACTAAACTCAAAGATCCTTGCATTTACCTTCTTGAAATTTGTGTCTTTAATCAAATTCTTGTTAGAAATTCTTAGATTTGTGTTGTTAAAATTGATTAAATATCTTCTCTTGCTGAAATTTTGTAGAATTTGAACTTCGTATTCAAATCGAATTTTTTGAACCAAACTTTTTTCATCACTTATTAATGTCTGCTACTATTGTTGTTAATTTCGTGAATTCTAATAAATTTAGTCATGATTTTCACACTTGATTCATCTTTTTTTTTTTTATCAAACTTGGATTTGTTAGAACTCCATCAATGTTATGAAATTCGGATTCATAATCTCTCATTTTTTATCTGAATTTTCTTTGCTTGTAGTGTGAAATTGTTGTTATATGATGATTTTTTCACACCGTTTGGTTCGAGAGTTTTGGAGGGGAGGGGAGATTTTTAATTTGAAGTGTTTGGTTCAATTTTTAGAAAGGAAGGGGAGGGGAGAGGAGATGAACAAATTTTATTGCACTACCAAAATTATCCTTAGATTAATTTAAAATCTCAATATTATCCTTAGAACAACATTTATTATTATTAGGTTATATTATCTTGTAACAACTTTTATTAATATTATATTTGTAAAAAAATACTTTTATTATTATTATTATTAGGTTATAGCTTAATTAACGTGCAACAACTTTTATTATTATTACTTGTCAAAAAAAACTTGTATTATTATTAGGTTATATTATACTTGTAACAACTTTTATTCCTTACTAGACTTTTAACCCGTGCGCCGTACGAGTCTAATGTGCTATTTAACATTTGAGTAAATTTATAAATCAACATATATTATATAAACTTTCTATCACATAATAAGATGTATTCCAATGTTTAAATAGTTGAGACATTAAATAGTTTAAGAAAGAGATCCATAGTTCAATTCGTAAGTAGTTGAGTAGCGTTTTTTACATTGAAAAAGTGTACTTAGACCATCCACAATAAGATGAACTTGCTCGATAAGACTTGGTACCTGATAACTACTTTTATTGTGAGTCAAAGAAGAGAGTACCTATTACGGAGACTTGGTACCAAATAATATGATTGTGTTATCAGATAATTGATGGTTTCTTGATATAGTTTGTAACAATAGTATATTAAAATATTTCAGCATAACTATAGTTTACATTAAAAGAATAGTTGATAATTTCTAAATTCATATTTGCTAGGGTACTACACGTAAACTGCAGTATAACTTTCAACAAAAATAATGTAGTAATTCATCTTGAATTAATTGAAAATCATCCATAGTTACATTAAACTCAAAATAATCCAAGGACTCATCAATGTCATGTCATTTTTTTCTTCCTAAATTTTATTAAGCAGAACTAAGGTGTAAGACACACCTAAGAATGCAAACAGAAAAACAGATTACAAAGGGCAAATGCTAAAAAACACAGCCACGCCAAACAGCACCAAAACACCTACACGGCAGAAGCAAAACCTGCTGCTCAAACAACTAACTAAAGCATAAACACTAACAGCACCTGCAATCAGCCAAACAGCAATGGTTTTAGCAGCAGAAACAACAGCCGAACCCAACACCAGAAAAACAATGAGATATTATTACATTAGTAAACCTCCAAAAAACATGAAATCCAATATACATGATGTGGATTAGTTATGCATAAATGAAGTCTCTCAACATAAACGGACAGAGAACAAAATATGTGAGTTCTCATTGATTATTACTAATCCCAACCTAGATTGCACCAGAAAAAACATACTTTCTATCTCATGTTAGCATACACAATACGAAATACATCATAATCACAGCAAATTGAAAAAGTCCTTCGGAGTTATACTATGATACACTACCCTATAGTGAAAGTCCATTTGAAATTAATCTAAAATTGAAGTAATTGAAAGAAAAAAAAACTACACCAGAATCACAATACTAAATATTTTTTCAATTAACTTGCACATCCCTACAAAATCAATAGCAAGACATGTGTATAAATCATGTATTCGTTACATTGGAAAACAAATTATGGAAGCAAACCAACATTTGTACCAATTATGTATTCACTTGAAAATATTACTTCTCTCACATTCTTACATAAATTAAACGTGTGAAAAGATCCGATTCATGAAAATGAAAAGTTTCTATGCAACAGGTGCATGCATCTCACCTGTACGTTTCATCCAATACACTACGAGTTTCCTCTTTGAAATGATGAACCCAACCTTTCAAGGCTGTCAATCATATAGAGGCGGGCATATATATCCAGAGGATAAACTGTCGGAACTGAATATTTTAAAAAGAAAAGAAAGATTAAATTAATGCACAAAAGGTTGGTAGCTGAAATAAGTTTGCAGAAATGTAAGTCTGAAATCATACCAGCACTCACAAACTTTGATAATACTGATTGAAGGTAACTAAGACAGTCAACATTGTTTAAGTGTTGAAAAACAGCTGTTGATGTAGCAGGTGAATTAAAGAAAGATCCATTATTTTCTTTGATACTTCATGATTGTATTGAAGTCCAATGAGTTCAACATTCCTTTTGATACATACGCTAGATATGCTCTCCACCCTACTGAATTACTTTCAAAGCCTCTATATTAAATCAAATGCACCAGAAATAGGTCAGTTTGGTGATTTTCTATTTTATGTTTTAAACCTCTAGTTCCCCTTCCAAGTTAACCTATTGTGACATCTAGAAGTTGACCATTGCAAATCCAATCCAAGTTAACATTTCATAATCTAAGGGATAATCCAAGTTAAAAGCTGTTCAGGAAGAAACAGGGTAAAGAGAAAGAAAAGAAACCATCAAATTAAATTCAACTTAGTATTTGACACGTCTAACAAACAACAAAGAACAATGAATCTTCACAATTGTGGCAGATAACTTGTAATCAACTAAGAATATTTTATCACTACTTTAGATTTTAACCTTGCTAAGAATATACAAAAATAATACTAACACTTGCTTGAATCCAGGGGTGTGCAAAAATGTGGTTAACTGAAACCATATCACTAAGCTGAACCAAACTGAACGATAAAAAAACTGAACAATTTTAATGGTTGAGTGGTTCATGAACTGAACCACAAATTTAAACCAATTCAATTAACCAAACTTAATTCAAAAAACCGGTTTGAAATGTTTGTTAGCAAATTATACTCAGCCAGACCAGAACAGAATCATTGATCCAAGGCAAAACATAAAAGAAGCAATTATAAGATATAACATCGGGTATATAACTTTCTATTGAAACTATTACAAATTTGAAAGCTGCCGCATAATATAAATTTATCCCAAAGTCAATTGTGCAGCAAATTATTCATATCTTCAAGCACTTAACCTATCAATTTCTACAAACACAACACTGTAGAAATGCATAAGCTCCAAACTACCATCAGACCTAAGAGATATATTTGCAGCTAGATGTTGAAGAATAAAAAGAAAAAAAGAAAAAGGATTATTCATCAGAGGACCTATCACATAAACAAACACCAAACGTATTAGTGAAAAATGAAATCGAAAGAGATGTAGCTGAGGAAGAATTCGATGATATCTATACCAGTTAAAGAGTGGTATTGCAGCAAGGTTTCAATGTCACGTCAGACATCTGCAAGATTGATAAAATCTGGAGATTGATAACACAAATAGGACACCAATGACGTTTTCTGCAGAATTGATTGTTCAGAATTGATTATTTTTTTTGTTTACAGAGAGGCGCATGAAAGTTCAAAAAGGAAAATTATTTTTTTATTTTTTTTTAATAGAAAGTGGTGTAGAGAGCCATGCTTTGGAAACAGGTTTTAAGTGTTATGAGTGGATATCTGATTAGGTCTGCATGGAATACTCCAAAGGTTGAATTTAATAGCTGCCAAAGTAAAAATTTGAATTTCAAATATTAGCACACATTGAAAGCAAGCGAAATTGAAGGAAACAAAACCATCAAAATTTTAAAATTCAAATAGGCCATACAATAGGAGGGAAATATTTTAGCGTTGCAACAATTAGCATTTAATGACATGTTATTAGAGGGAAAAATTAGGTTTAGATGTTGCAAGACCTAATAAGCTTTTAGAGTAAGAGATTATTAACAACTTTTCCTTGTAACAACTTTTATTAATACTTGCAACAACCCTATTACTAATCTATTATCCATCGTCTACATCGTGTTGTTATCGATTACATCGTTATTGTTTTGTTACTTTATTATTCTTATTTAATTAAATTTAAGGGTAAAACATTAAAATAATTTTAAAATCTCTCTCATTCCCTTGCGAACCAGACTCATTTTTGATTTAAATATCTCTCCTCCCCTCCCTCCGTTAAAATCCCTTCCCTTCCCTCCCCTCCTAATTCTCGAACCAAACGGACCCTTAATTGTGTGCATAATTCTTCCATTATTCGAGTTTTTTTTATGCATATTTGAGTGATTTTAAAATTCAATTGTTGCTGAAAAATCTCTAGAAGTTCATAGTGTTGATCATCATGTTCAAAACTTTGTAGGTTTTGATCCAAAACTATTCATTTCCGGTAGAAGACTCTGTTGTCAAAGCAGAAATGCAGCCACCCCAAAAATTGACGCGGTGCAAGGTGCGGGCGCATAGCGGGCATTATTTCGGTAACGTGGACACTAATATAATTAATATTAAAATACTATACTGTTGAAAAAAAAACTAAAATACCTTAAACATTACTTAAAATTCATGAAGTATTCCTAATTTGAAATAAAAGTCACAAGTCTTAAGCAAAACATAAAACATACTTGCAAAAAATACTAATAAAATTCAAGGAAACAAACACTTTAAGCCTCTAAAGCTTAAAGTAACAAAAGTGAAAAACATTAACAATTAACAAGTTCATCCTCCCAACTAACAAATTAACAATTAACAACTAATAAATTAACAAATTCTTAAATCAAGAGATGAAGATAGGAGAACAAATATGAGTTCTGGAATCAAAAGATGATGAGATGAGAAGAGGAGATGAATTTTTTTTGTTTGTACGATGAAGAAGTTGTGTTTGCGGCCGTGTATATGGTTTTGATGGAGAAGAGTAATAGTTAGGGTTTGAAAATTACAAAAATGACCCTTAAAACAGTTTTAAATGAAAAGCGCCCGCGTTGAGCCGCATCGCGCCCACTTTATACACGCAATCGCGCCCTCTTCAGCCGCTTTCTCGAAACTCTCCGCGATGGAGCGTTGCGTTGCGTTTTGCTGTTTTTGGCCGCTCCGCGCCGCGATCGGTCGCTATTGACAACAAAGGTAGAAGATATTGACCAAATTATAAAGTTGCAGTTACACTTTTGAAGATGAATTCACTGCTAAAAAATCTCGTTTTTAGTGACGGTAAGAATCTGTCTCAAAAGGGGAGAAATCAGTCGCAAACATCCTTTTGACGGATTTTGTGACGCTCCCGAATTCTGTCATAATACTGGGTGTCAGAAAAAAATTTCGTCACAAGTTGTGATGATTATCTATCGGTCGCAAACCACAAAAATCCGTAACTAAGCCTCACATAACTCAAAGTTTTAAAACACAAATTTCCGTCACAAATCATTAACGCAATGATATTATAGATGAATGAAAGGCAAATAAGCAACAAATTGTGTCACTAACTCTTTTTGGATGACAAAACCAATCATCTTAAATACAAATTCATTTATAACTGTTGAATTAAATTTTGATTATAGCCATATTTTACTTTTATTTCTTTAAAAAATATAAAGCACAACCACCTTTTATCGTATTAAGTTGTGTCAATTCCTACAGCCCAAATAGACAACAATTCCCTTTAAGGAAAAAACTAAATGTTACGAGGGAAGAGATGGCGAAAAATAACAAACGAACACTAACAACATCACGATGGAGACACCCATTTTTTAGTATTTAAACGAGTTTCACATATACCCATCACTCTTTTTATTTTTTATTTTTTATAATTAATATTAGTTCCTAATAAGCACTCAATCCATCCAATCCAGCATCTCACACAAATTTCTTAATTTTTTAATATTTAAAAAAGTGTGGATGCCACTTAAGATTCAGGTATTAAGCGAGACTTTCAATTTTATAAGATCTCAAAAAAAATTCTCCCCAATAAAAGTACCTAATAGGTACCAAGTTTTCAAAATTTGAGACACCCCTATTGAGAATGGTCTAAATATTGGATTAAATTTGGCTTTTCCCCCTATTTTACTTATATTTATTTAGAAAATATCAAACCATTGTTGTGTTTTTCTAATATATTATTCAAGATATTTAAGCTCAAAATTTTGCATTGGTATGCGTAATAAGGTCAACTGTGTCAAGTATTAAGGGACGGAAGGGACGGAGGGAGTATTAATTATAATTATAATTGGAAAAAAGTAATTAATGTTGTATTGAAAAGTGAAATGGGTCAAGATTCTTAGGACAATATATTTTTACAAATGTCTCAGTTATTATGGGACGGAGGAAGTATATACCATCAAATACATTAGTTATTGAATTAATATAAAAAGTAAATTTTTGTTTAAAAGAGGAAGTATATTTTAATGATAGTCATACAACACCCGCAAAATGGGGATTTAAGGGCGGTTTAAGCCAACCTTTGCTAATCAAACAACAAGCCAATCTTTGCTAATCAGACATCACTTAATAACAATTTCTTGTAGTGTCGTTTAAACCATTTGTCTTGCAGGCTTAGGTTCTCATGGTTATATATACAAATGAATAAATAAATAAACAACCATTTGTTTTGATCTCTGGCTTTTCTTTGAATGAATTTGTTTCATTGCAGAAACCAGAACTCCAACAACACCCGCAAAGAAAGATAAGACATAAAGCAGGAGTCTTGCATAATGACAAACTCTTTATCATCTCTTGCACCAAATTTTGCCAAATAATTTTATACATCTTACCTTCAAAAATAGTATTTTATTCTTTGGAAATCCCCATACCCCTTCTAGGTTAAGATCATTTTCATTTCTTAAAAGTAAGGAAAGACTATATAAAAGTGGAGTCTTTCAAAAGGGATAAACACAAAAACTAGATAATCAGTCAAATCATCAAACAATTTTTTTTTTCAAACTTCTTTTGTATGTTCTTCTATTTAAATAGAGTCTTAATATGCATCCTCAACCTTGTTTGGAATCCCATATCAGGTAGATAAAAATGTTTGATGTGATATTTAAGCCATGAAACTCTTCCATCTAGTGAACTAGTCTTTTGAGTTGGGTTCTCATTTTGGGCTTAAATCATAACAAACCATCTCCAAAATGTTCAAGTTCTAGTCGAACTTATTCATCTTTTTTGTTATGAAATTGATTGTTTGATCTTTTTTTTATTTAGATTGAAATTCCTTATTTAGTAAATTTTAATAAATATTATATTTATTAGCTATTCTTTTTATTAAAAATAGTGAATCCACCTTTGGACTATTTTTGAGAGGTTCGTATTAATTAGATGCATCCGTCCAATGGATCATAATTTTGAGAACTAATTTGCGTTTTCACTTGGAATGATGGCCAAGAGAAGAATGGCAAAAAGAAATCAAAAAGGGAGAAAATTAAGTACGATATATATGATGAGAATAATAGGAGACGTGAGTGAAAATCATCATGATTTAAAAAGTAAGAAAAAAAATCAAAACAAATTACAAACATAATATTATTCCCTCCACGCCCGGAAGGAAAGAAACCCTGCAAGTTCACCCCTTTTGTGGGACGATTTCTTTCTCTAGCCTAAATATAAAACATGGATTATTTTTTTGTGCTAATTAGAGAAATTACTTTTAAGATTCATTCAACCTCTTTTAGTCTAGTCCCAATAATTAATCCTACTATACCCCATACAAGTTGGACAAGCACCTTAAGATCGTGACTTTAGCTTCAAGTAGATGTATGTATTTTTCAATACTATGGAACAAATTGTTTGTGTCCAATCCCTGCAAGCTCCCTGGTACAGTCCCTTGAAGTTCTCGAAGTTTCTTTTGTAAGGAAGTTTTTCCAACATTAGCATTCTTTACCAAACATACTTTGGCCCTCTTCTTCCTTCCCTTTACATTCAAGCCTCCTTTTGGCCATTGCCTTATTCCCATTTTATCCCTGTGATTGTTATAAACAAATAAGAGAAGCAAATATTAGAAAGAAAAAAAACTATAGAAGTAAATTAGATAGTTGATGATTCAAGAGCTTGGATAGGTAACTACATATATAGGCAAATAAATTGATGAACCTATTCTCTCAATAATTGAAGAGAAATGATATTTGTACAACCATTTTTGTACAATTTTTGTACAACTTTCTCTCTCATTCTCACATTATTTTTTTATTCTTTCTCTACCTTTTTCTCTCTCTATTGTTTTTGACCAATGAGAAGAGAGAACAACAAGGTTGTCCCAAAAATTGTACCAAAAGAGTTGTTCAAATATCACTACTCATAATTGAATTCACATTGGCAGAAATTTTTAGAGGTCGATCGGGTCAATAGTGGCAAAAGTATAGTTTGTGACTGACAGTGACAGTAGTATCATCCCCAATGACTGGAGCTTATATCTTGTACGTGGTCATTGTAATTCTCTCATAATAACTATGATTGATTTAAACTTCAATAATTTTCTTTTTTATGAAAACTGTCCAACTGTGCAATATGTGATTACATATATTATAACTTGAAACACTACACATGCATGCATGCAACATTTTTCCAGCGATTTACCGGTATTTCAGGAACTTTTTTGTTACAATTGATATCAAGTATGAGTAGGAATATAATCTCCCATCCAAATAAAAAAAAATGGATGATTGAAGTTTGAATACTATGTTAGTGAAATTAGGGGCGTAGCCAGGACCCCATGTCAGTGGGTGCAGGATTATGACTCAGTTTGTTAAGGTAAATTTTCAGCTTTATAGTTTATGAGGGGGAGTCTTGACGCAACAGTAAAGTTGTTGTCACGTAACATCATTAACTTTATAACTTCTTTTTTATTTTTTATTTTGACAAAAAGCTTTATAGCTTATGCGGTCAATTTTCCTACGTGTGTGTGAGCTTTAATGCATCGAATTGCCTTTTTTTTTTTTTTTATAGCTTATGAGCTCCTATGATAAAATTATACCTATTTAGTAACAATTTTTTCTTACGAGCTCATAGCAATTTTTATTAACTTATAAAGTTTTTTATAAGCTATTTAAATCGCGCTGAGTTTATAACTTACAATATATCATTTTTCTGTCAATTTTATTTTTATTATCTTAATGAAAAAATTAGACATTAATTAAAAATATTTTTATGACATTTCATATTTTATCAACTTATAATTCAACAGTGGTAACAAAAAAAAACTAATTCAACTGTTAATTTTATCAAACACTACAAATTAAATTTGTTATCTTTTACGCTCTTAGTTAACTTATTCGCAAGTTCAACTACTAATTTTATCGAACATTATTTATTACCTATCAACTAACTTATAAAATTTAGAAGGTGAATGTCATCAATAATAGACAGTTATTGATCATAAACATAATCTAGCTAGAGACAAAGAAAAAGAAAAAAAAGAATAAAAGCAATTAGGATAATAGGAGAAATGGAAAATAGCATATTGTCGGATAAATTTGTGTATAGAGTACTCATCAACCAATTTGACAACATAACCACAGCCTCACGTGAATAATTTGTGTATAAAGTAAAATAAACTTGAAGAGAAAGATATCTTTGATGTGGGCATGGGGTGCAATACAATAAATACAGGGGGTTCAAATTGTATTAAACCGGAATTGGTGTAATATTATAGGTTCAGGGGGTTCACTTGCATACCCTGAAAGGTATGTAGCTCCGCCCCTGAGTGAAATGACTTATAAACTTATTGTCGCAAGGTTTTTGGTTAACATGTAATGTCCAATTATTTTGTCAAAAAAATGTAACGTCCAATTATATTTGTTTGATTGTTCAAAGTACAACGTGTTGATCCATATACTCCCTCATGACTCAACAATTGAAGAGTCCAACATTAAAAGAAATATGACTTTATAAGTGGAAGACATTCTTATCTTACAAACTAGTTTGGTAGAGTCGAATTAGGTTTATCTATCCATTAGTAGAGCCAAATTAGGTTTAACTATCCAATATATCCATATTGAACCATCCGTTAATGGACCACTCAAAAGGGTCTAAATTACAAACATGTTGTTGCTTATTCCTATAATTACATCATTTTTTTTATTTTTTCGAACAACAAAATTTATTAATAATCAAGTCCTTACACAAGAAAAACGAGACTAAAACAAGGGAATTACAACACAAAAGTGTATGTACATAGACGGAACATCGAAAAAACTATAACAAACAAACGAGGAATAATGCTATTAATAGCGAAAACATATGTAGCGAACTTACCAGGAAGTAATTTTGGTCGTTAGATGTAGGATGCGTTTGTTTCAACTTTAAAAAAAAATATATATTTTGAGTTAAAAGAATCTAGAGATTTTTAAAAAAATCTAAAGTTACTTCTGTTTGTACACTATTTTAAAAATCATTTTTTTAAGATTTGAAACTCTTACACTTGAGTTCCTTGTATAAAGAAAAAAATAGATTTTGAAAAAACTACTTAAAATAGCTTTTCATTTTGAGGTTAAAAATGATTTTTTAGCAAAATAGATTTTTTAAAAATCTAAAACAAACACTCCAAAAATAAAAAATATGATTTTCAAGTTAAAAAATAGATTTTTTTTAAAAAAAATTGAAAACAAACGGGCCAGCACTAGTAGATGAAAGCATGATTTAAGTCAAAGTTAAAAGGGACCCGCAAGAGAACCACAAAATCACATGTCGTGAAAATTTTGGGAAGATTATTTCACTGGATTTAGCATTTCGACAAACATATTGTTATTAGCTATCGTCTTATCAAAGTCATACGTCGTCCAATATAATTACGCCACATGATCAAATAAAATGACCTTCAGGATAAAATACAATAAAATTTTGAACTAAAATAAAAAATATTTTAATTTCGAGGACTAAATCATATTTAAATGTTGTTGTTGTTAGGGTTTATAGTTACATATATTTTTTCCTTAAAAAGATGTGAAACAAATTTTTTGTTAATTTAAATTCACAACTCCTATAAAAAAAAGTTGTAATCTATAATGAAATTTAAATGGTAAATGTGAAGTCTGATAGGACAAAATGGAAATCTCTGTTTGTTATAAGAAAGAGGGCAATTTAATGATATTCCAGACACAGGCAGTCGTTTTCACAACTGTGCTCGTGCGTCGCCTCGTCCTCGTGTACAGTTTAAGGGACGGTGGTGGAAATTAGAGAAATAGGTAGAAACCATGTTACCCTGTCTGGTTTTGTCAGCAACTACAATATGAATAGGGTTAGAAATTATTTGTGGTTTTGTCTGCAATTACAATATGATAAAGAAAATTATATATTTATGTACGTACATGTGTGTTTATTCTTATATATATCGTGGATTCAACAAAATTATAGGTACCACAACGTGCCATTAAAAAAATAGAGTAACCACAAGGTGAAATAGAGATAGAAACCATGCGTGGTCTTGTCTACACTCTACAATTGCAACATGACAAGAAAGTCATGCATTATAGCCTCTACAACTATATGATTTTGTAGTATAGACCATGTAATTTCAAAGAGAGAAATGATATTTTGACATCTATTTTGTGACAACCTATATGACAATTTTATCTCTCATACTCACATTATTTTTTTACTTTCTTTCTCTATTACTTTGGTTTTCGTGTCACTATCTACTTTTCTTTGTAAATTAGTGGTTGTCACAAAAATTGTCACTTAAATGGTTGTTCAAATAACACACCTCTTCCAAACATGTACTTGTACAAGAAGGTACTTGCCAGAGGTCCGTCCATGAAAGAGGTAGAGGTCCATCCATAAAAGAGGATGATTTTTTATTTTAAAAAAAAGTATAATAAATAGAGTAAATTATACTATACTCCTCCATAAGAAACTTGAATTATACTTTTTGTCTTAAAATTTACACTTCTCACATTTGAAAAGTAAAGTTTATACCTCCTTACCCTAAGTTTGAATTACAACTTCCTCCTTTAATAATTAAATATATACTATACCTTGATCTATTTTAACATAAATAAATAATTTTATGATATATACTTTGAAACCACCATTTAAAAAAAATAAATTCATTTCTTTATAATTTCAATGTTAATGATAGTTAAATTTGAATATTTAGTTATTAGTTTTATAATTTACTCTCTCTGTAACATCCCAGATGATATTGATATAGGTAGCCTATCACTTATTCTCACTTATAGGTAGTACCACCATTTAAGAAACATCTTCTCACTTATTCTTACATTATAATGTTTTTGGATTTGTTTGGAACCATATTTACAGGTGGATTAATGTTGCTACTGTTATGCCTTGTGATGCATCAAGTCTTTTTCATCAGTTTAATTTCATGTTCATCCTTCAGGTTATTTGGTGTGCAACAGTATGAGAAATTTGGAAAGAAAGAAATAACAGGATTTTCAAGAACAAAAACTCCTCTATATTGCAAGTGGCGAACAAAATAAAGTCGTCGACTTTTATGTGGTTGAAAGGGAAATATGTTTGTCTTCCCTCCAACTACCATGGTTGGTGGCTTAACCCGTTTGCGATATTAGGCATTGGTTAATAGTTATTCTTTCTGTTTTATATTTTGGTGACCTGTAACTATTGTACATATATTGTTTGAACTTTGATGTTTCTTCTTTAGCACACCTAGTGCTAGGAAGGCCATTTGGTTGTGTTTCATTTTAGCTTCTTCAAAAAAAATATTCTTATAAGCCTTCCTTCAACCATGTAGTCCCATACCTACATGGCCTCAGGATTCCTCTCATTCCGATGTGATTCAGTTTCTCTAGAAGCTGTCGGGAGCCGCTCATTGTCGTGTCTTGTGCACCGGCGACCACTCCCCGCCCTCGTCAGCCTTGGGTATTACATGCCCACCAGATTCCGCTTGGTTTCTCCCCGAACCACACCGTACTGGGAGAGGTCTGCTCTGATACCATTTGTAACATCTCAGTCGACAATACTTAAAGTCGTTTGGGATATTACACTCTCTGTCCCAAATTATAAGTCGTTTTACAATATCAATGAAACATTAATGTTATTTTTTCTATTATACATTTAACTATTTATTACTATTTTTAAGTTTTTAATTTATCTTTTTCATACCATTTATTAAGGACAGTTTTGTAAAATAACTCATAAATCTCTTTCCCATACAAAATTAATTAAATTTCTTAACATGTATAAAATTTCTAAAACGTCGTATAATTTAGAACGGAGAAAATAATATAAAATTCACTTTTAGATAATCATATTTTATCAACTTTAGTTATTTTTCATATATTTTAATTTTATTCTGTGTTGTTTTATATTTTATAATAGAGTTTAAAATCATATGTTAATGAAATTGTCAATCAAAAATAGAGAAAAATATGCATTCGAATTTTTATTATATTAAAAAAAATTATTATATTAAAATGAACCAACAATACTGTTTTTCTTTAGAGTGTGTCAGATTTTTTTTCTAGATTATTAAAGATAAAATAAATGAGGGAGGAGAGTGTAAATTTTAACATAAGAAAGGAGATGAATGTAATTTAAGATTCTCTTAGGGGAGGAGAGTGAATTTCTTTTAATAAATTGGGCATATGAGGAAAAGTGAGTGTATATTTTAACTTAAGAAGGTAGATGACTCTAATTCAAACATGTTTCAAGAAAAGAGAGTGTAATTTACTCTAATAAATATTAAGTGTTATTTGTATAAAAATAGTATTGGATAAGAAATTAAACCTATGATCTCTTTATTTCTTGAACAGTTATGTCAATAACCACAAGTCACTTATCACTTCTAAAAACACTTCTCAAATTAAAATTTTCTATGTTAGGTTATTTTCTCCTCTCCCAATTATAGGAAAAGTATTTCTAAAATTCAGAATAATTAATTATGAAAAGAAATGAAAAGCGACAAACATTTCACATGGCTATGCCAATATGAAATTTTAACATGCAACAATCCATTTCCAAGCAATTAAAACTGTCCCGTAATTAGAATTCAAATGATATGTGCATGAACATTGAATATATTGTGCATCAGATTTGAACCAATAATTTCGTGGCTAGATTCTTTCAAAAAGAAAACTCATTCCCAATAGCAAGAGACTTGGTGACAAGGACGATATTATTATTTTTTTGGATAAGCAGAGTGACTAGGACACGATGCTTTTCTTTTTGGTGAATCTAGGACATGATGTTTTCACCTTAGGAAAAGTTGGATTCGATATATAATTCAAGAAATTGTTAGGGCACAATTAATTCATTAAATTATATCCAGGTCATGGAATCCGGTTGAGTCCAATTTTATTTAGTGCATTTCCTTCAAGTCTTTTTCTAACATTGAAGTATCTGAAACTAGCCAAGGCACCAGCCTAGCCCAGATAAAGATTGATATGCACTAATATTGTTCAAAATAGTATAAAATTAATACAGAATATCATATTAGCATTAATATTATATATTTATACAGCGTTTCAATCATTGCAACTATGTCTATACACAATTATAACTTATAAGTAACTTATAAAATAAAATTAATTAATTTTCTCAAACTGTTGCGGCATACTATATAGTATACTATTTAGTTTATCCATAATTGGGACTGCATGCAACGTTTGTGATATTTGAGTAATATATGTATTTATAAGGTAGTTGAGACAGATGGCAATGAAAGTGTGATTAAGGTTGGGGGTGGGGATATATATCTCTGTGCATTTAATAGCATGCACGTGCATAGCTTAGAAGGGGCCCTTTTTAGGTGTCAAAGATGGTTTTCCCTACCATAACTTATCTTTCATGATAAGGCTACAAGGCTAATACAACATATAATCATAAGGAGTTCAAATACACTAGTCTTTTCAATACATGCATGTGCCCTCCGGATTTTCTGCTCTTCTAGTTCCACCGGTCACCACAAACTTCACATCCATCAATTTCAATACCTATTTCCACCTCTCTGTTAGGGTGTGTTTGGTGTAAAAGAGAAGTTGTGAAGAGAGAAACAGGTAAGAGAGAGTTTGAGAAGAGAGAAAGAGATGAGAAATATGGTAGATTTGATGATTTGTTTGGTATGAGAGAGAAATGAGAGAAATAGAGAAGAGAGAAGTGTTGTTTATATTTAAAAGTACTATAATACCCTTATGTTAAAATAACATTTTCATTCAAACTAATTTAATTCTTTTGTTTAAATTCAGTTAATTAATTTAACTACTTGTTCAAATATTAATGGAACATATATCTTTTTTAGATATAAATTTAAGTATTTTTTTACCAAAAAAAGTGTACCAATTCCTCCAAAAAAAAAAGTGTAATATTTCTTAAAAAGTGTACCACGTATCGTGCAAAATAGCACATACTCTAAATTCATACTAAAAAAAATCCACATGAAATAAAGTCTTTTTTTTAAGGAATGAATGAATGAAACAAAGTTGTTGAAAAAAAATTCAGTTTAAGAAAGGGATACAAAATTAATTGAATGAAAAGAGAATGAGGATATAATAGGAGTACAACAAAGAATCCCTTCTCTCCTTCTATTTCTTCTCAGTTTTGAAGAGAAAGAATTTTGTGTGGGACCCATAGCTTTTTAGCCTCTCTCCTCTATTTCTCTTCACCACCAAACAGGAGAAGTTCACAATCTCTCTTCAACTTCTCTCTTCCTTCACTCTCTCTTTCCTATTTCTATCCTACCAAACAGAGTGTAAAGTACTATGAATTGTTATAAACAATTTTATACTTCATATTTTCAAAAGTCTCATGTTGAGTTTGGTCCAAAACAAACTAATGCAGTTGCTCACGTCATAGTGAAGGTAGCCCCATATTAAACTAGGTTACATCGTTTATTGATATACTACCGCTATCAAATAAGATGCAATAAATCTATTCCTCTTAAAACAATTAGAATTGTTCTTATATAACGGTAGATAAGTCTAGACTCTAGAATTATTTTTAGGACTTTCTAATTAAGACTCACTTCTAATCAATTCACTATTTTTCCATGATTAAAACACTTCTAGAATTTCACATACAAATTTCAACTTGAATCTAGATTTCTCTAATTTCAAACTATTAATAATATTGTTTCTCCATTGTACTTGCAAGAAGTACAATCATTCCCATCCCGCTTGTGTTATTTCAGTGGGCGGTGATGTTTTTATGTTACGTGAAAAAGTCCCCTTTTCTTGAAGCCGCACGTTTATGACAGGGGATTAGCCAATGTTAATGTGAATGATGCTTTTACTATTCATACGAAAATATGTTACACATGAGAACTTTACACATCATTTATGTTCTTGTCTTCATCCTAATTTCTTTTTTTCTCTATTTTTCACTTACTTTCCTCATTATCATGACCCGACAGAAGAATACATCTATACAAAAATAATTGGACTAAAAGACCTCACAATTGAACATGAGAGTACAACGGGCAGCACTTGGGTGGTATAAAATTGCTGACATTGGTCAATCACATGTTACAAGTGACTTTTTTCTCTTTCTTTTACAAATATTGTGATATTGTAATTGACCAATGTTACCAATTCTATGTCACCCAAGTACTACCCAGAGTACAACATATTGTGAAGCACCATATTATTTTCAAAGAGGAGCTTTAATTAAGTACAAAATTATTTTCAAAATTTATACAAGCATTTTATATTTTTATACCACAATATTTTTCTGGACTAAATGACGGCAAAATATTTTTCTCTTCTGAAAATACGTAAAAATATTTATCAACTGAAAATGAAAAAGATTTACTTCAAAACACAAATAATCAAGGAACAAAAATGTCGTATTTAACAACCTCTTTTTTACAAAAAGGTCTACACGCATGTTTATGTTCCGACTTAATTGACATCTCTTTCACATGTTCTTTTTTATTTATTTATAATTATAATATCTTTTCTTTTTCCAATGGTTATAAATTCGGCTATTGGCAATGTAAATAAGTACACACAACCAATAATCAAATACATAACTTGTGATGACCACAATGTCAACTATGAATCCATTTTGTATGAAATTGATTCAATCCATATTTCTCATATGTTTGGTGTTGCAAGCAGACCTTGTTTATTCAAAAGAGGATGTTAAGTGCATACAAAATGAGAGGTTGGCACTTCTTCAATTCAAGTCTGGCTTTGTTGATGAATTTGGCATGTTGTCATCTTGGACGATAGAAGATTGCTGCCAATGGAAGGGAGTTGGTTGCAGCAACCTCACTGGTCATGTACTTATGCTTGACCTTCATGGTGATTATAATTACTATATCAGAGGTGACATCCATAAGTCACTTATGGAGTTGCAGCAATTAAAGTATTTGAACCTTGCTAGGAATAATTTTGAAGGCAACTATATTCCAGGTTTCTTTGGATCTCTAAGAAACCTAAGATACCTTAATCTTTCGTATTGTAATTTTAGAGGACAAATTCCTATTCAATTTGTGTCTCTTTCGTACTTGAAACACTTGAGTCTTTCCTTGAATAATCTGCATGGTTGGATTCCACATCAACTTGGAGATCTCTCCAACTTGCAATTTCTTGATCTCAGCAACAATTATTTGGAAGGAAGCATTCCAATTAAACTTGGAAATCTCTCCAACTTGGAATATTTTGATCTCCATGGAAATAGTTTTAAAGGAAAAATACCATCTCAACTTGGAAAGCTTACAAACCTGCAAGAGCTTTATCTTGGACATGAATATGGTGATAGTGCTCTGACTATTGACAACAGGGATCACAATGGAGGTCAGTGGTTGTCTAATCTTACTTCTTTAACCCATCTTCACATGTTGTCAATAACTAATCTTAATAAATCCAATAGTTGGTTTCAAATGGTTGGTAAGTTACCAAAACTGAGAGAACTAAAGTTAATAAATTGTAGCCTTTCTGATCATTTTATCCATTCCCTGGGTCGTTCTAAGTTCAAATTTTCCACTTCTCTTTCTATCCTTGATCTCTCTGAAAACAACTTTGCGTCATCTTTGATATTTCAGTGGGTGTCAAACATAAGTTCCAATCTTGTTGAGCTTGGCCTTTCTTTCAACCACTTGGAGGCTCCTCCATCAGGTAATAGATTGAAGGGTGGGCAGATTAAATCCTTCATGAATATATGCACTTTACATTCATTAGACCTGAGGGGAAACAATTTCACCGATGATCTTCAAACAATTCTTCATAATTTGTCTAGTGGTTGTGCTAAAAACTCACTTCAAGTGTTAGACCTCAGTTGGAATAGAATCACTGGAACACTACCCGATCTTTCTGCATTCACATCATTGAAAACACTGGATCTTTCTATTAACCAATTGAGTGGAAAGATTCATGAAGGTAGTAGCTTGCCATTTCAGTTGGAGAATTTATCCATCACGTCAAACTCTTTAGAAGGGGAAATTCCAAAATCATTTTGGATGAATGCATGTAAGTTGAAATCATTGGAGCTGTCCAATAACAGTTTCAGTGGTGAGCTTCAAGTATTAATCCATCACTTATCTAAATGTGCTAGATACTCACTCCAACAATTAGATCTAAGAAGTAATCAAATCAATGGCACACTACCTAATCTCTCAATATTCTCATTTTTGGAAATATTTGATATTTCTAAAAATAAGCTAAATGGAAAGGTAGTTGAAGATATTCGATTTCCAGCTAAGCTAAGGACACTGAGGATGGATTCGAACTCTATGAGTGGAGTGATATCTGAATTTCATTTTTTTGGTATGTCAATGTTAAAGGAATTAGACTTGTCTGACAATTCACTAGCATTGACATTTACTGAAAATTGGGTCCCGCCTTTTCAACTAGACATTATAGGATTGGGATCCTGCATACTCGGACCTACATTTCCTAAGTGGATTAAGACTCAAAAGTACTTAAAATATCTTGATATTTCTAATGCTGAAATTTCAGATAATGTTCCCGAGTGGTTTTGGGATAATCTATCATCACAAAATTGCCGAAGTATCAACATTTCATACAACAATCTCAAAGGATCAATTCCAAATTTAAATTTAAAAAATCATTGTCCTTTTTTATCTCTTTCATCAAATGATTTTGAAGGGCCCATTCCACCATTTCTTCGAGGTTCTGGACTTATTGATCTATCGAAAAATAAATTCTCAGATTCTCGTCCATTCATATGTGCAAATGGTATGGATGAAATGTTAGCTCAGTTTGATATTTCGAATAATCAATTATCTGGACGAATTCCAGACTGTTGGAGCAATTTCAAGTCATTAGTTTATGTAGATTTGAGCCATAACAATTTTTCGGGGAAGATTCCAACTTCAATGGGATCACTTGTAGAACTGCAAGCATTACTATTGAGGAACAACAGCTTAACAGGGGAGATCCCTTTCTCCTTAATAAACTGCACACAGTTAGTAATGCTTGATATGAGAGACAATAGATTAGAAGGACTCATCCCTTATTGGATTGGAAGTAAAATAAAAGAGTTGAAAGTTTTAAGCTTAGGAAGGAATAACTTCTTTGGAAGTTTACCATATGAACTTTGCTGTCTAAAAAACATTCAACTTTTTGATCTCTCATTGAACAATCTATCTGGACAAATTCCCAAATGCATAAAAAATTTCACTTCAATGACTCAAAAAGGTTCAGCACAAGGTTTTGCCGATCAAAGTTATTTTATAACTCAAGGATCTATCAGTTTTCTCACAAACTATAAATTGAATGCATTCTTGACATGGAAAGGTGTAGAACATGTGTTCAACAACAATGGATTGGTTCTTCTAAAAGTCATAGATCTCTCAAGCAATCACTTTTCAGAAGAGATTCCACCTGAAATTGCAGACTTGATTCAATTGGTTTCATTGAATTTATCAAGAAA